>Ga0180437_10001421_pt1 | contig 41032 bp, 35 predicted proteins | sample SS_ome_4_FD_132410 | JGI IMG/M metagenome (GOLD analysis project Ga0180437, IMG submission 132410) | Hypersaline lake sediment archaeal communities from the Salton Sea, California, USA - SS_3_D_1 metaG | ecosystem: Environmental > Aquatic > Non-marine Saline and Alkaline > Hypersaline >...
GACGAAGGTTCCACCCCCCAGCTAGATGTTTAGTATCCCGCAGTCGGCGATCGCCAGCCCGTGCATAAGCGAGTCCCTCGGCGGAGACGCTCATCACTTCGCGTTTAAGCATCCACCGGAGCAGGTCCACGACGTGCACCGTATGGTCCATGACGGCACCGCCGCCGGCCAGCTTCTTATCTCCGAACCAACCGCCCGGGAAACTCCCGTGATTTGTGGCGCACACGGCGAGCACCTGGCCGATCTGTCCCGATTCGAGCGTCTGTTTCACGTCGATTGCCGGCGTGGCGAACCTGCACGGAAAAGATATCTGCAATTTCACATTGTTGCTCTTCGCAGCTTCAATCATCTCCTCGGCGTGCGCCATCGTTGTGGCAATCGGCTTCTCGCACAATATGTGTTTGCCGGCCGAGGCCGCGGCAAGGGCCAGTTCGTGGTGCTTCGCGTTTTCCGAACAGATTATGACCGCGTCGATGTCTGTGGAGAGCAGCCTGTGACGGTCGGCGTAATACTCCGTACCAAACTGCCGGGCTGCATCTTGTCCACGCGCCGCATCCTCGTCGTATATCCCGGCGAGTTCGGCGTCCGAGGCATGGTTGACGCAGGCAGCGTAACTGTACGCGTGCAGGTGCGCAAAACTTAGCATACCTATCTTCAGCATGGCTTTTCTCCTCAATGTACGTTCACCGGCTGAGCGGTTGTTGTGGATTTTTCGGCAGCAAGCGCGATTCGTAACGCTTCCACGGCATCTCGCAGGCTGACGCGCGGTTCGCCCTCACCGTTTATCCATCGTATAAAGTCCTCCCACTCGAGAAGATAAGGGCTCTTGGCCACCGGGATTCTCGGGACGGCCACACCCCCGGCGGCGCCTTCGACCGACTTAAGCTCGATGGATATCGGCGCGCTGTCGTCGCTGCTCATCTGGATCATACCTTTATCGCCCGCGACCTCCAGCGCGGTCCGGAAATTGCCCGGATACGCCCAGGAACCGGTGACGTGCGCGATGACTCCGGACTCGAACCGCAAACAGACAAGCGCATAATCCAGTAACGGTAGGTTGTAGTGGCTCAAATCGCGTGCGTACACCCGTTTGACCTCGCCGAAACACCATCTCAGCCAGTCGAAATCGTGAATGAGCATGTCCACGATGAGCCCGCCGCTTTTCTCTTTGCTGGCGTACCAGTTGTCGGCGACCATCGGGAACGGTCCGCCGCGAAGCGCGCGAACGACCCCTACGTTCCCGACCTTACCCGTGTCTATCAGTTCCTTCGCCTTGCAGTACTCCAGGAAGTACCTCACAACGTGACCTACGAAGAGTTTCACGCCGGCCTTGTCGCACCCGTCCAGTATTTCCTGGGCCTCGTCGAGCGTTCTCGCGATAGGTTTCTCGAGGAACACATGTTTTCCGCCTTTCGCCGCTTCCAGCGCGGTCTCTCGATGCCAGGGTGTAGGAACGCACACGGCCACAATGTCTATATCGGGGTCGGCGCATACCGACTTGACGTCGGGATACGCCTTGATCCCGTGTTCATCGGCGAACTTCCGCGCTCTGTCTTCAGCCACGTCCACTATGGCGACGAGTTCCGCACCTTCAGCGTCGCGACAGCACGACGCATGAATATGTCCCATGGTACCTGCGCCGACAATAGCCACGTTCAACATAGTCTCTTCTCCTCTTTCACCCTACTGCCCCGAAAACCTCAGAAGCGTGGTTCCGCAAGTATGAACGCGTTTGCAGGAGATTCCCGCCGCAAACGCTCTTCGATGTGGCACAACGAACCTGCCCCTGCGACGTATTATAAGGAGACGCTATCACTCTGTCAACTGGGGTGTTGAATTGTATATAGGGTCGAGGCTGTATGCCGGCTGTTGGATTACAAAGCGACCTTGACGGATTCTCCGCGGGTCTTATCGAGTGCCGCGTTGGGAGTGCAAGAACAGTTCGATTTCGAGCCGGAGGTGCACTTGCAGGTTCGCGTTCTGAGTTACGCGGTTTATGTGCGGCCGTCGGTGCAGACGATCTCGCCTCTGGCCTCGTCGTATGAGAACGTCACGTCCTGTTTGATGTCCCCGACGGAGTAAGTTGCCTCGCCGATTCTCACTACGACTCCCGGGTACACCTTTTTCAGCGCCCTTACTTTCGCGGAAAGGTCGGTCCGCATATCCTGCGCAAGTCGGTTTTTCTGTTCAGCCGCTTTATCTCGTTCGGCGACGATCTGGGCGCGTTCCTTGAGCATTTTCTCGAGCCAGCTTCTCTTGCCGGCGTGGAGTTGAAGATTCTTGGCATCCACAACGGCGGGACCAAGCTGGGTATCCACCCGGCGCAAACCTTTCTCGCACTCGTCGATCTTCTCCTCGAGTGCCTCGAGCTGCTCCAGTTTGAACGTGTCAACTCCGACTACGAGTTCGGTCCTCGTACCGCGTTCTGAGCCCAGCTGGTTGGCGAGAATACCGTGGGTGGCGAAAACTGTGCCGCCGACGATAGCACCTTTTCTCTCGGTGACCTTAACCGTTTCTCCCGTTCTCACGTCGCTATGTCTCAGACTCTGTCCGAGAACAATATCGCCTCTTGCGCGGACGGTAGCGGCTTCTATGAAAAGGGCGCGCACCTCGCCGCTGGCGACGATCTTTGTGTCGGGACTACCGTGTATACCGTATCCGACGAACAGGTTGCCTTCGGTGCGAACTGTGGAGGCATCCACCCCGCCTTCAATTGTCACGTCCTGATCTGATTCCACGCTGAATTCGGGTAACACGGAACCTTCAATCCTCACGCTTCCTTTAGAGCGCACGTTACCGGTGGAGTAGTCAACATCTCCGCGAACAACGAACTCCGTTACCACGCGCACCGCACCGGTTCTATCGAGTACCGCCATCCCCTCTCGTTTGGCGCTGAGCTTTACGCCGTCCGGCGAGAGTTCCACGTTGTCGAGCGGTCTTAGTTTCAGATCCTTGCCGGGTTGGGGCGGGATTCTCTCACCGGTCACCGTCTTTCCGGACTTTCCGGGCGTTGCCGGAATTTTGATGGCGAGCTCTTGTCCAACCGCCACGTTTTGTATGAGGTCTCGCTCTCGATAGTCCATCTTTCCGCCCTCGAGAAGCAGCCCCGCTTTTACCTTGTGGTTGAACTTGTACTCAATTCTCGCGTCTTCTCCCCGTACCGGGTTGGTACCTTTGGCTACTGCAACATCTCTCTTATCCTCGCCGGTATCAGCCGCCTCCTGGAGCGCTTTCTGAACAGATTCCTCATTTATACCATAGACGACACCCGCACTTTCCAGCAGCTTGACGTACTCCCTAACGCCTGCGGCGCCAATGATCTTTTGCGGTGCAAACACGGTCAGGTAGGCGGTAAGCTTATCTCTGGATACCGTAACGGGTGACTTTACCGAGACGCTCTTCCAGTCGAACTGCACAAATCCGGCGATAGCTGCCACGATGTCCGCACCGTTCTCGGCGGAATGGACACCTTTACCGAGTCGGACCGTGATACGCTTGCCCGGTTTACCAGAAATCTCCTTCCCGCGCACCGTCACACCGGCTTCGCCAGCAGTCGGAGGTAATATCGTGGCGACCTTTGCGCCGGGGAAAATCAGCCACGAAAGGTGATTCCTGTTGAGGTCGGCTTCCGTCGGGGGAGAAAGAACAAGTTTACCGTCCGCGCCTGTGCCCGGGGGTGTGCCTCGGGCCACCAGAACGGGTTTGCCCGAGTATCCCTCACCGGCCGCCAAGGCGTTGGCTAAAGATCGCAGCGCGTCCTCGATTACACCCGCACGAACGCCTTGCTTCGCCAACTCGTTTCTCAGGTCTGCGACAGATACACGCCGACCCTCGGTGAAATCCGGCGACACGGCGAGCACTCGCGCCTCAAGCCCGTTTTCGGAAACCTGTATTTGCATTATGGTAAGACTTCAGTTGCGCTCCGTCTGGAGCTCGAAGATGCGGTTGCCACCTCACCACACTTCTCCACACATAATTATAACATTGCATACGCGGAATATCAAAATATGAAAACTCTCCGCCCGGTGTCAATGGTGTTTGGTGCGGTGCAGCTCGGAGGCTCGGTCCCCATGGTCTGGGAGGGCCCTGAAGAAAGGGTGACGGAGGTGTAACATATTTGTGTCGGGGTGTTTAGAGAAGATCGGCCTTGATTGTCTTGAGGCGATGTATCAGCAGGCGGTCAACAGCTGGGTTGGAGCCGAGACAGTGAAACTCGAGGGGGAGAACGGGTTCACGGGTCAGGCGACCCTGAGGACGAGCCTCCCGAGTGGGAGCGCCACCTGGGGCATCTCTAAAATCCGTATGCCCCGGCCGGCCACTGAGGAGGTCTGTTTCGTAAGGCCCTTCTCTCCGTTGCCTTGACTTCAAAAACACGGCGGTGATAGCATGCTTGAAGCGAATGCGGGCAGCTTGAGCCGCGGTAATTCGCGGAAACGGCTGCGTTCCGGTGGACGCGTCCGCCGCAAAGTGAACAGCGCTCTGAGGGTTTGCTGTTATTGAATGATGGGCAAGAGGAGGCTACGTGAGAATGTCAGAACTGAAAGGTAGAATCGGACGGAGGGAGTTTCTGCGCAAGGCGGGCGAGGGTACGGCCATAGTAGGAGCGAGCGTTCTGGGAGCAAGCTGCGCGACAGCTCCGCCCGGGAGAGCTGTCAAGATAGCGGAACCTACCGCACCGACGACCGGCAAGCTCGTGCCGCCCGGCGAGAAAATCGGTATCGGATTCATGGGCGTCGGAGGACGGGGCAACAGCCTCTTGGGGCAGATGATGGAACGAGCGGGAAACCAGGGAGGCGTCGAGGTACGAGCGGTCTGCGACATATACGAGCCGCGCAAAGCGCGAGCCGGAAGGGTCAGTCGCGCCGATGTGTACCACGATTGCCGCGAACTGCTTGCCCGGGACGATATCGACGCGGTCGTTATAGCAAGCCCCGATCATTGGCACGCACAAATGTGCCTCGACGCTCTGGACGCCGGCAAGGACGTCTATGTCGAGAAACCTTTCACCTTGACTATAGACGAGGCGCGACGGGTCCGCGACAAGGTGCTTGAGACCGGGCGCGTCCTCCAGTGCGGCGCCGGGCGTTGCTCGGACGATCTCTGGTGGCAGGCGCGCGAGTTCATAAAACAGGGTGGGATAGGCAAGGTCGTCTGGGTGCAGGGTGACTACAGCCGGAACTCAGGCAGCCCGGCCGACCCGCAGGGCGGCGAGTGGAACTACAAGATCGACAAGAACGCCAGCCCCGACAACCTCGACTGGGACGCGTGGTTGGGTTCGGCGCCAAGACGGCCGTTCTCAAAACCTCGATATTTCCAGTTTCGCAAGTTCTGGGACTACTCCGGCGGCATAGCCACCGACCTCTTATACCATTTCCTCGCGCCGATGACCTTGGCCTTGGAAGCCAGCTTCCCGGAGCGCGTCACGGCGTCCGGAGGCATCTACGTGCAGCACGATGACCGCGAAGTGCCCGACACCTATATGACCCAACTGGACTATCCGGACGATTTCACGATCGTTCTCACGTCGTCGATGGCGAACAGGCAGAGTGCACCGACGGTTATCAGGGGCCATCGAGCCACGATCTACGCGGACGGCAGAGTTGTTGCGGAGGAGGAGTTCGCCGGCTGGTTCAAGGAGCGCCATGGTGCGGAGGAGATAAGGTTGCCGTCCACTGAGCGTATGGGACATATGGATAACTTCCTGCACTGTGTACGCACGCGGGAGAAACCTAATTGCGACGCGGAACTAGCATACAGGACGATGGTCGCCATCAAGTTGGGTGTCGATTCGTATCGGCAGGACAGGGTGATGTTCTTCGACCCCGGAACCGAGCGCGAGGTCAGCAGTCACCCGAGGCCGAACCGGGCGTCGAAGTTCCCCGCCAGGAAGTCGTAAGTTGATGGCCGACGGCGTCAGCCCGGCTTAAACAATGGCGGGAGGGAAATGCGCGGACCGTTTCCCTCCCGCTGTAAACATGAGTATCTTGTTCGAGAATCACAGGAACAGCGATTTCAGCTTCATCGCCAGGCTCATATCGCCCTTGATTTTCAGCTTTCCGGTCATGAACGCCATCTGGCCGTCGAGCTTGCCCGACACGATGTCGAGCCAATCCGAGTCCGATACCGTAATCGTGATGTTGGGATCTTCAGCCTCGCCCTCGCCAGCGGCCAACTCGCCGTTCTCGATCTTGGCGAACCATTTGCCGCCCCCGTCGCCAGTTACGTCAAACTGATATGTCGCCGTCATTCCCGCCGCCGCTTCAGCATTGAACTGGCTGGGCATCATCTCGAAGTATTCTTTCACTGTATCCGCCAAACCGCTCACCCCCTTTCTCGCTGCGGAACGAGCATCCTCAGCCTGGTCTCACGCTAATCTCAGCTACGTCATCCGCCTTTAATCACGCTTCTCGCTATGACGAGGCGCTGGACTTGCGATGTCCCCTCGTAAATCTGAAGGAGTTTCGCGTCCCGCATGAGTTTTTCGACGGGATACTCTCTGGAGTAGCCGTATCCGCCGAAAATCTGGACAACCTGGGTCGTAATATCCATGGCGACGTCGGCTGCAAACCCTTTTGCGAAAGCGGCTTCTTTGGATTGGCGCACCCCTTGGTCCGCCAGCCACGCCGCATGCCACGTCAGCAGTCGCGCGGCGCTTATCTTCATCGCTATGTCAGCGAGCGCGAACTGAATCGTCTGAAGCGCCGCCAGGGGGGCTCCAAACTGGACTCGTTCCTTCGAGTATTTCACGGCGTGCTCGTGCGCACATCTCGCTACGCCGACGGAAACCGCCGCGACAACGGCGCGGGTCGTGTCGAACGTCTTCATCGCGATCTTGAACCCATCACCTTCCTTGCCAAGAAGGTTATCGGCCGGAACGCGCACGTCCTCGAATATGACCTCGGCGGTGTTCGATGCGCGCTGGCCCATCTTGTCCAGTTCCTTGCCCACGGAAACTCCCGACGTCTCGTCTTTGCGGACAACTATGGCGCTGAGACCCCTGGCCCCTTTGCTCCTGTCGGTGGACGCGAACACGGTCAGCAGGTCGGCCACGCCGCCGTTCGTGATGAACTGTTTCGCGCCGTTTATCACATATTCGTCCCCGTCGCGGACCGCCGTCGTCGAAACCGCGCTGACGTCCGAACCAGCATCCGGTTCGGTCAGGCAGAACGCCGAGAACGTCAGCTTCTCGCACACCGGCGTGAAGAAGCGTTTCTTCTGCTCGTCCGTGCCGGCAAGGAGTATAGGGGTCAACGCGAGCGAGTTTGCCATGATGGTGGTTGCCACGCCCGCACAACCGGCGGCCAGTTCCTCGTTTACGATACAACTGTCCACGTACGATATGCCCGGACCACCGTACTCTTCCGGGATGACGTCGTTTATAAGCCCCATGTCGAACGCTTTCTGGGCGATGTCACGCGGGAACGTACCATCCTTATCATACTGCGCGGCGACCGGCACGATCTCGTTCTGCGCAAACTTGCGCGCCGTCTGCCTCAAAATGTTCTGTTCTTCGGTCAATTCGAAACTGATCATCGTCGTAGCCTCCGTTAAGGTATTCCGACCCCAACCCCTCTAAGCCCGATGACAAGATAATACTAAACTGAATAATCGAAATCAACTAATACGATAGCACAACATGACCTGGGTGTCAACAGCTTTCCGTCGCTGTCCGGGAAGTTGCTGCGGTCTTGGAAGAATATAGGCAAAGGATTTTGCTGGGCCTTGGCCTATCATAATCCGCTTGACGAGGCCTACCCCGTCTGATATATTGCAGGTCGTGGGCTGCACACCAAGATGGTCTTGTGTGAAGGAGCGCGTCTGATGAGACTCGTTGCAGACTCCTATGGGTGGGCGGCTACACTTAAACCTCCCGCTAGACCCCACCATGACACCAACAAGTCTTTCATCGCAGAGGTCAGGGTTATCCGGGCTGCCAGTCGTGAAGATTTGCCATGGCTTGGGAGTAAACCGTTGTCACAGGTGATCGTATTTGTTGGTACTTGCGAAGGGATTTCTAAGTGTATAGGAGCGAGACTTTCTTATGAAGGGGCTCTGGAAAAATGAGTGATACTGTTTTCATCTTAGGGGCGGGCGCTTCTGTGGACGTTGGCGGACCTCTTATGAAGGATTTCCTGAACCGTGCCCAAGACCTTCACGCCAAAGATAGATATAAGGCCAATGCTGATTTCCGACGCGTGTTCTGCGCACATGAGCAGTTGCAACGGTTCAGTGCGAAATCGAGCTTCGATCCATACAACATTGAGGACGTATTTGGAGCTTTTGAAATGGCTGCCTGGATCGGTCGCCTCGGAAGCCTCACAGACCAAAAAGAAATTGCCCAGCTTCCTAACTCGATGCGAGAGGTCATCAGGATTACGTTGGAGAACAACGTTTACTTACGCAAGGAACAGGGTTGGTTAAAATCCGGTGCTTGGACATGTTACAACAACTTTGCCAAGATGCTTGCATCTTTAAGCCCGAAGCCGGCTGACCGAAGGAAGTTCTCTATCATTACCTTCAATTATGACGTCGCCCTCGACTTCGCTCTTGCCCTTAATGAGGTTTCGTTCCACTACGGATTTGGCCACAGACCCAGCAAGCACAGCATACCTTTGCTAAAACTTCACGGATCGCTTAATTGGACAAGATGCAAGGGCGAGTGCGAACAGAGGGTTGTCATACTCATGGAGAAGATCTGCGATGAGCTGCTGAGGAACAAGAATCTGAATGAATGTTTTCATCTACCCGTCTGCGAGTACTTCCGCGCCAGTAAGTGTCCAAACTGTATGGGCGATCTGGAGATGGTTCCTTCTATAATACCGCCGATTTTTGATAAGAGTGAGTATCGTAAAGAACTCAAGGACGTATGGATTGGCGCGGTGAACGAGTTAGGAACGGCCAGAAACATCTTTGTGTGTGGATATTCGCTACCTCGCACGGACAACTTCTTCCGGTATCTATTCTCGCTCGGTACTTTGGAGACTCCGCTTCTCAGGAGGTTTGTTGTTATCGATCCAGACACGGATGTTCATGGGAAATTCAGAGATCTACTCTCTCAGCACGTCGCCAAGCGGAAAGACATATTCGTACCCTACAAGTGGACTTTTGCCAATGCGCTGTCTGATTATGCAGCTAACAGGAGAGACGCACCTTTCTATGGTGTGGGCCTCTGATTGTTGGTTTTCTTCACAGAACCCGATCAGCGTCCCTGCTCTGTTTTTCCGCCTTGGGCGGCGGCGTGGGTAGAACGGATGCACACTGGAGGTACAGACTATGTCAATACTTTCTGCGGCACTCTCTCAGCTCTCGCGCGTAGGCAAACCACCAGTATTTGTGTTCTTTGGGGTAGTAATAACTGCAATCGGGGAGTTACTAGGCAAGCCTCTAGTAACTGTGTCGGGCTTGCTGATGAGTGCACTCGGTGCGCTTTGGGCGTCAGGCGAGCAAACGGAGTCCGAGAGAGAGCTCCAGAGTAAGAATGACGAAATTGCACGCCTCAATCGACGGATAGCATGCTCGATCACAGGGGGAGACAGCTGGTGCCATGTCGGGTTCTCATTGCCCGAGGGACACAGTAATGTGGCTGCTATGGTACTAGTCCATCACGGATCATATCCACTCTACGATGTGGGTGTGCGAGTTGTGGACTTGGACAAGATGGACAACCTTACGGAGGGGAAAGATCCTGAAGATCCTCTCAGTCTAGAACTCATCGAGAAGTCTGAAACTAGGATTAGAGTGGGTAACCTTTCTCCGGGGCAGGCGCTGCTGCTCTCGCGGAGATTGACATTGCCTAGCGGCGACAGCGCACGATACAATGTTTTCATAGCCGCAAGAAACGGGTTTGTTGTCGAGAAGGCGCGACTAAGGAGAGTAGAGGGTCGATGGGCGGCGGCTTATAAGATAGAAGCGGGACCAGGGCGCGAAGAGGAAGAACACACGGTACTACACCAAAAGATCGATGCGTTGTACCCAAAGAACGCGGAAGGCGAGATTGATTGGTAGCCTTAGGCTACCTAGGAGGGCAACGAGGGTACAATCTCGTCGGGAGTATACGTTCCTCGCGGCGAGCACTGCGAAAGGTTTCGACTAATGACACCAGAAGAATTCAGAGCGGCACTCGAACATTGCAGTAGCGACGTTCGAGAAACCGTGTACGCAGCGATATTCGAGAAATATGGTGGGAGAAAATCCGGAACCGTCGACGAGTACGTCAGCGACTTCGTCGCACTGCCTAATACTGAAAGGGGTATCGTTCATATCTTGCGGACGTGGTTCCCGAACCTGAAGGCCGAGGACGAGAAGGTCGTCGAGGCTAGCGTGCGGTCTGCCGATGCAGCGCAGAGCTCTGCCAAGGAGGCTAAGCGTTCTGCCGATGCTGCGGTGAAGTCAGCAACATGGTCGAAACGAGCGGTCATCGTTGCGATAATTGCGGCAGCCATCGCTCTCTTGGCACTGGTGTTTTCCACGCTGCCAGAGGCACGAACCGGGCCTGACCATGAGGAGCCTCGCCCGCAACAGAAGACGGAATAAGCGGCGCGCAGGTCGCGGGCTCAGGATCAGGTCTTGCATTACGACATTTGGTCTTCGCATGATCTCAGCGCGCGGCTGATCGGTGCGTACTGAAGCGCCAGAAACTGGCCGGTCTCTTTCATCGTGTACCTGCAGTCCAGATAAGCTTCTGTCATCAACTCGTTTTTTCCGCGAGCTGTCTCCTGCGCTATTGCTCGCTCATCAGACAACAACGATGACGGAACGAGACGCCCCACCGGGGACGTCTCAACAATCGACATGCCTAGACTGACCACGAGGCTGGCTCTCTTCGGATCGCTTGCCACAAAGGTGTTGACCTTCTGTGGCAACAACTCCGCTGATCGCGTGGAATTAAGGCTATCGCCCGGAAGGTTTATGGGCATTGGCTTTCCGGGCGGTTCGTTTGCCCGGCTTGTTTCCGGCGGTCTCCGCGAGATTACCCCGGTTTTGGCAAGATATGGGCAAAGGATCTTGCTTGCGATCCGGTGCGGGCCTGTAGCTAACAAGTCGGGACAATATAGGGATCGAATGGGCACAAAATTTCCTCTTGACATTTTGGACTACATATGTAAGAATATTCAAAGTGTTGGCGGGAGTTTTGTGTGCAGCTATTGGTCGCAGGCTCACGCGTCTCTTGCTGCGGGTTGGTAAGGTGTTAACTTATGAGGGGGGGTGGATGTATTATGAAGCATCGGGTTCAGAAGCATGGTTTTGCGCACTGGGATTGTCGACAAGCTCGTAGAGGCAGGGGTTTTCGCACGCTGGCTTGCGTGGCACTCCCGCTCGCGTGTTCAATCTTCTTTGTGCCACGAGCGTGCGCCGGCCCCGGAGAACTCACATTCGTCGAGGCGGAATTTGACGGCGTGGGCGGCGTAGATGGGCTGTGGGAAGCTCTTGAGGTGGCTGTCTCGCCTGATGGCCAACACGTCTATGTTGCCAGCCAGTTCGACGATGCCGTTGCGGTCTTCTCGCGCAATGGCACGACAGGTGAGCTGACTTTCGTGGAGGCGGAGTTTGACGGCGTAGGCGGTGTGGACGGGCTGGACGCTGCTATCGGGGTAGCCGTCTCGCCCGATGGTCAACACGTCTATGTTACTGGTGGGTCCGACGATGCCGTTGCGGTCTTCTCGCGCGATGGCACGACGGGCGAGCTGACATTCGTCGAGGCGGAGTTTGACGGCGTAGGTGGCGTCGATGGCCTGCACTGGGCTAGCGAGGTAACGGTGTCGCCCGATGGTCAACACGTATATGTTACCGGCTGGACGGACAATGCCGTTGCGGTCTTCTCGCGCAGTGCCACGACAGGTGAGCTGACTTTCGTGGAGGCGGAGTTTGACGGCGTAGGTGGCGTTGATGGGTTGTACCAGGCTACGGACGCAACCGTGTCGCCCGATGGCCGGCACGTCTATGTTACTGGCGGGGGCGATTCTGCCGTGGCGGTCTTTTCGCGCAATGGCACAACAGGCGAGCTGACCTTCGTGGAGGCGGAGTTTGACGACGTAGGTGGCGTTGACGGGTTGTACAGTGCTTCTGGGGTAACTGTCTCGCCCTATGGCCGGCACGTCTACGTTACCGGCGCGTGGGACGATTCAGTTGCGGTCTTCTCGCGCAATGGCACGACAGGCGAGCTGACTTTCGTGGAGGCGGAGTTTGACGGCGTAGGTGGCGTTGACGGGTTGGACTATGCTTATGGCGTAGCTGTCTCGTCGGATGGCCAACACGTCTACGTTACTGGTGCAACGGACAATGCCGTCGCGGTCTTTTCGCGCAGGCTCACGACAGGCGGGCTGACGTTCGTCAAGGCGGAGTTTGACGGCGTGGGCTGGGTAGATGGGCTGGACGGTGCTGTAGGCATAGCTGTCTCGCCCGATGATCAACACGTCTACGTTGCTGGCGGGGGCGACGATGCCGTCGCGGTCTTCTCGCGGGAAGTTCCTGTTGTTCCCACAGTCACGCTGGTGGGCTTAGCAATACTGTCGGTCACAGTCCTGGCTCTGGGCGCACGGCGCCGGACAGTGTGCTGAATGCTGGCTATGCCGGCCCGCAACTCAAAGGGGCGGAGATCACGTGCAGCACTGATCTCCGCCCCACTTTCTTTTTGCGCCTTCGGCAGCGGGGGACGTGAGTCACCGGAAGTCCGCGCCGTTTGATCGGCACAAAGGTGTTGACTTTCTGCAGGTTGTTGGGTAAAATGCCTCACAGGTGAATGCGGGTTGGGGGTCTGAACCTGTGAAGCTAGTCCTCATTGCATGTAAAGTTCTCTATCGCGAATTCTGCTATTACGCTGCGATTTCGCGAAATCTTGTCGAACTGCGTTTCCTGGAACAAGGGCTTCACATGGACCCGGACAAGCTGCGCGAGTCCGTCCAGGCCGAAATTGACGCCGTGGACGGTGAGTACGACGCGATCCTGCTCGGTTACGGGTTATGCAGCAAGGGTATCGAAGGTCTTCGGTCCAATAAACACAAGCTTGTCATACCTCGGGCGCACGATTGTATCACATTTTTCCTCGGCTCGAAGGAGCGCTACATGGACTATTTCAAGAACCGGCCCGGTACATATTGGTACACACCCGGCTGGATCGAGACGGACGGCGCGGCGGATAAGCATCGTTACGACGCGGTGTACCAGGGGTTCGTTGACAAGTACGGTGAGGATAACGCAAGATATCTTTTCGAGGTGCTGCAGGCTTGGATCGAACACTACGATCAGGCGGCGTACGTTGATCTGGGGTTCGGCGATACCACCTCGTACAAAGAGCATACGAAAGCCGTCGCGGCAGAGCGCGGTTGGGACTACGCTGAGGTCAAAGGCGATCCTAGTCTGGTGATTGACCTCCTGGAAGGAAACTGGGACAGCGACCGTTTTCTAGTGGTTGAGCCCGGCGAGACAGTTCGAGCCGCTCACGATGAATGTATCCTGGGAGTCTCGCGATGAACGGGAACAATGCCAAGGTCATAGTCATAGCCAATCAGAAGGGTGGCGTCGGTAAGACCACGACCGCAATCAACCTCTCGGCGTGTCTGGCTGCGTCCGAAAAGCGTGTGCTTCTCGTGGATATCGATCCGCAAGGGAACACCACCAGCGGGTTCGGCGTCGATAAACGCGAGCTTGAGCGAACCGTCTACGACGTTATCCTGGGGGAATCCGGAATCGAGGACGTGATTCTACCCACACTGGTCGATAGTCTGGATCTCGCCCCGTCCAACATGTCTCTGATTGGCGCGGAGGTCGAGCTTGTCGACGCACCGGGCCGCGAGTTCCGGTTGAAACAAGCGCTCTTGCCCGTGAGGGAACGTTACGAGTACATCTTCATCGATTGCCCGCCGTCGCTGAGCCTGCTCACGGTAAACGGTCTCGTCGCTGCCGATTCGGTCATTATCCCGCTGCAGTGCGAGTACTACGCTCTGGAAGGGGTCTCACAGCTTCTCGACACGATCGGACTTGTGCGCGAACGGCTGAACCCCCGGTTGCAGATTGAAGGCGTGCTCCTGACGATGCACGATAGGCGCACGAACCTGTCGCGCCAGGTGGCGGATGATATCAGGGACTATTTTGGTGACAAGACGTATCGCACGGTGATCCCGCGCAACGTCAGTCTTAGCGAGGCGCCGAGTTTCGGATTGCCGATCATATTCCACAACATCAAGTCGCGCGGAGCGGAATCGTATCTGGCTCTGGCAGAGGAGGTAATAGCCAATGGCAAAGGAAGCTGTCTCGAAGAGACGGGCGCTCGGTAGAGGAATCGACGCGCTGATCCGCGACGAGTTGGCGAGAGAAGATTCGCCGCGTATCGTCCGTCTTTCCCCGAATGACATCGTACCGAACAGGTATCAGCCGCGCCAGGAGATGGACGAGGTGACGTTGACGGAACTGGCGGAATCTATCAAGGCGAACGGCGTGATCCAGCCTATCACTGTGCGCCAGACGCCGACCGGTTACGAATTGGTGGTTGGGGAACGGCGGTTGAGGGCTTCGATCATGGCCGGGCTCGAGACAATTCCGGCGATCGTCAGGGACGTGGACGATGACGCCATGTTGCCGCTGGCACTTGTGGAGAACATCCAGCGGGAGGATCTGGATCCGATCGAAAGGGCTGAGGCATACAGAATCCTCATCGACGATTTCGCTCTTACGCACGAAGATCTGGCGTCTCGGGTCGGTCTGGATCGGGCTACCATTTCCAACACGTTACGTCTGCTTAAGCTGCCGGTTGAGGTGCAGAGATACATCTCGCGAGGGCAGGTCAGCATGGGGCACGCGAAAGCGTTGCTGTCTCTTCGGTCTCCTGAGGCGCAAAAGGCGGCGTGCAAACGTATCGTGAGTGAGGGGCTGTCGGTTCGTGAGGCGGAGGGTCTTGCGGCTAACCCGCCCCGGAAGCGTGCGCGGCCGCCGTCACCGACCGTCACTCCGCGGGATATCCACCTTGAAGAGATCGAGGAGGAGCTGCAGAGGTTGCTCGGCACGCGTGTTCGCGTCACCCAGAGAGGTGAGAAGGGCAAGATAGAGATCGAGTTTTACAGCGACGAGGATCTCGACCGGATCCTTGAGGTGTTTGAAGAGGCGACCGTCTAGGGAGTTGCATGGGGTCCGATAGCTTCCTGATATGTTAGACATCAAGTTCATCCGCGATAACCCGGAGATCGTTCGGGATTCGTTCGAGAAAAGAGGCACTGAGTTTGATCTGGACGAGCTGTTGCGTCTGGAGCAAGACAGGCGCGACCTGCTTTTCGAGGTCGAACAGCTGAAACGCGAGCGAAACGAGAGTTCCGAGGAGATCGCACGGCTGAAAAAGGAAAACAAGGACGCGGCCGACGCCATAAACAGGATGCGCAAGGTCGCCGACAAGATCAAGGGACTCGACGAGAAGGTTCGCGACAAGGAATCAGCGGTGCGCGATCTCCTTCTTGTGATCCCGAATGTGCCACACGAGACCGTGCCGGAAGGGCCTGACGAGAGTTTCAATCGAGAGGAACGCCGATGGGGTGAACCGAGAAAGTTCAGCTTTGAACCTAAAGACCACGCCGATATCGGCGAGCAACTGGGCATTCTCGATTTTGAACGAGGCGCTCGGTTGAGCAAAGCCAGGTTCACGGTTTCGATCGGGATGGGGGCGAAGATGGAGCGTGCTCTCATCAACTTCATGCTCGACATACAGACGGGCGAACACGGTTACAGGGAGGTTCTGCCGCCTTTCCTGGTCAACGCCGACACGATGACCGGTACGGGTAACCTGCCGAAGTTCGCCGAGGATCTGTTCAAGTGCGAGAATTACGACCTCTATCTGGTGCCAACCGCGGAGGTGCCCGTCACCAATATACACAAGGGGGAGATTCTGGACGGAGACCTGCTGCCTATCCTCTACACTGCATACACCCCCTGTTTCCGGAGCGAAGCCGGCTCTTACGGGAAAGACACGCGCGGGCTTATGCGCCAGCATCAGTTCAACAAGGTGGAACTCGTTCGTATCTGCAAGCCGGAAGCGTCATACGACGAGCTCGAAAGGTTGGTCGCGGACGCGGAGGAGATCCTGAAACGGCTCGAGCTGCCGTACCGTGTCGTCACGTTGAGCACCGGCGACATGGGTTTTGCGGCCGCGAAGACGTATGACATCGAGGTGTGGATGCCCGGTCAGGGGCGGTATAGGGAGATCTCCTCGTGCAGCAACTGCACGGATTTTCAGGCCAGGCGCGCGAATATGCGGTTCAGACGAGAGAGTCGGAGCAAACCTGAGTTCGTCCACACCCTTAACGGTTCGGGGCTGGCTATCGGACGTACCTTGGTCGCCATACTGGAAAACTATCAGGAAGCCGACGGTACGGTCACGGTACCTCAAGCGCTGCGGCCATATCTGAACGGAATTGACAAGATCACGGCGGAGAAATAGTAGACAGTAGACGGCAGTAGGTAGACGGGGAAACCCGAACCTTTTTCGCAGACGGGACGGTGCTCAACCGGCCGCAGCGGATAAGCAATCTGAGTAGTTGGTGGGGGCGGTCATCGGGCCGCCCCCGCGTTTTGCAGTGGATCGCGGCGAGGCAATAGGTATGAAGCGTTTCTTCGAGACACGCACGCGACAGGAGATTCTGGATATCGCGGCGGGATTCCAGCAAGTTGGCAAGGAAACCGTCGTCTCGACGGAAGCGTCAGGGTGCGTGCTGGGCGCGGACGTCGTGTCGCCCTGCGATGTGCCCCATTTCAGCCGCTCCACGATGGATGGATATGCCGTCCAGGCGGATGATTTGTCCCGGGCGTCCGTGGAGACGCCGGTCACTTTGCGTGTTGTCGGGCGCGTGGAGATGGGGCATCCTGCGGATTGCGCGGTAGGGCAGGGGACCGCCGTTGAGGTCGGCACGGGCGCGGCGCTGCCGGACGGTGCGGACGCCGTAGTCATGATCGAGTATACCGAACGGTTGCCGGACAACACCATCACTGTGGCTCGTCCTGTCGCTCGTCACGAGAATATCGTGCGTGTCGGCGACGATTTTCGAAAAGGTGACACGATACTGCGGGCCGGTAAACGGTTGGCCCCCAAAGATATCGCTGCTCTGACGAGTGTCGGGGCGACGCGCGTGGACGTGTTCAAGAAACCTGTTGTGACGATCATATCAACCGGCGACGAGCTGGTTCCTCATGAGGAAGAACCGGATATTGGTCAGATTCGGGAGACCAACAGCGCGGTGATAGCGGCGCTTCTTGAACGCGACGGCGCTGTCGCTGTTTATGCGGGTATCGTGAGGGACGAACCTGACGCGCTCAAGGAAGCGGTCGAGAGCGGCGTAGCCCGGGGCGACATGGTGCTTATATCCGGCGGGAGTTCAGTTGGCGTGCGTGATCTCACGCTGGCAGCGCTTGAGTCCTTTGAAAACAGCGAGATTCTCGTGCACGGCATGGCGACACGTCCCGGCAAACCGACGATAGTTGCCCGGATTGACGGCAAACCGGCAGTGGGTCTTCCGGGCCATCCGGTTTCGTCGCTGATCTCGTACGAGGTCGCGGTGAGACCGATATTGGAACGGCTCGCCGGATGCAAAACAGGGGTTCTCCATGGGCGGAGCGGCTCGGTGGTGAGAGCGCGGCTCAAACGGCGGCTTCCAGCCCTTGCCGGCCGGGACGAATATGTCCGTGTGCGACTTGAACCAGGGGACGACGCGTTGGTGGCTGTGCCGCTGGGACGCAGTTCCGGCGCTGTATCGACGCTTGCCGGCGCTGACGGTTGGGTTTTGGTCGATATGAACAGCGAGGGGCTCGAAGCCGGCGAAGAGATTGAGGTAACCCTGTTCTGAGGCGCACCGTTCCGGTACGGGCGGCGTCTCGGCCGGTTGCATCTGGGCGAACACACGGGTTCGCCCCTACCGGGACAGCCACGGGAACGTGGGGGCGCGGCTTGCTGCGCCCCTGTGGCAGTGTTACCGGTTTGGCCTCCGCAATTGTCTTAGTCCGTCGCGCGCCGTTTTGTTATCCGGGTCGAGGCTCAGTGCCTGGCGCCACGCGTCGGCGGCTTCTTCCCTCTGACTGTTAGCCAGGTACGCACGGGCAAGGTTGTTGTATGCCACTGGTGTTACGCCGCCGAGATTGATCGCCTCCCGGGTTGCTTCTACGGCGTCCTGGTAGAGACCTTTCTCGTAGAAGGCGACGCCGAGATAAGCGTGAGCCTCAACAGAGCGAGGTTCGATTTCGATAGCTTCTCTGAACCGCTCGATTGCCCCATCCCAGTTTTTCTCCTTGAAATGGTGTCGTCCCAGAGTCAGCGCCAGCTCGAAGGGTTCGACAACCGGGACTTCGCCGGTCGATTCCTCAGCCGGTTCGCTGCTCTCCGTAGCTGATGCCTGTTTTGGCGGAGCAAAATGCAGAGAAGCTAGCTTTGCTTCCGTTTCAGGGACGCGGGAATGGTCGGGATAAGCTTTGAGAAACAATTGATACGCCTCTATCGCCTGGGAAACGTCTCCCCGGTTCTCATAGGCTTCCGCGACCGAGTTTTGCAGGATGGAAGAGAGCGCGCGCCAGGTGTACTTCTTCCGGAACTGTTCGTAGCGGTCTACTGCGCGATCGGGGTTCCCGCGAGCGAAGAAGAGGGCGATACTCCTTTCGAGCTCGTCCCGGGGGACCAACTGGTTGTATATGACGGCCACCACGAACCCGGCTCCAAAACCGCCGACGTGCGCCCAGTATGCCACGCCTGTTATGGTGCCCGCGCGGTAGCTCAAGATGCTCACAGCCAGCTGTATGACGAACCAGAAACCTATCGCCCAGGCGGATGAGATAAAGAATGGCCAGAAGAAGAGGAACAGAAACCTGATCTGGTTGCGCGGAAAAAACGCGGCATACGCAGCCATAATGCCTGCGATTGCGCCGGACGCGCCGATCATTGGGATATCGCCGTGGCCGGTCGTGGTGGCAATGATGATGTGGAGGTTGCAGGCCACAAAGCCGGCCAGGAAGTACAGCGCAGCGTACATCACATGGCCGAGCCTGTCCTCGACGTTCTTACCAACAATGGCGAGGAAAAGCATGTTCCAGAAGAGATGTCCCAGGCTGCCGTGGAAGAACATGTAAGTGACGAAAGTGTAGGGTCTAAAACGCTCCGGAATAAGCGCGTATGCCTTGATGTACGCCAGATAGTCGCTTCGATGTGCCAGGGCCAGGAAGATTACGACGTTCGTCGCCATGATGGCCAGGTTTACGTAAGGCTGCCGTTCGACCGGGTTGTCGTCCCCTATGGGGATGATGATCATGTGCTTGAGCCCTTGTTGACGAGCGGATCGTTCACCCCGGCCTGTTCGAACGCGCGTGCGCGAAGCAAACAGCTGTCGCAGGCACCGCACGGCACGTCCTCGCGCGCGTAACACGACCAGGTGAGATGAAATGGAGCGCCCAGCTCGAACCCCCTGCGTACGATCTCGTGTTTAGCCATGCCTATGAGTGGTGTAACCACTTCAATATCGGTTTCCGGCCTTGTTCCGACTCGGACGAGCTCGTTGAAGGCCTCATAGAAGGTTACGCGACAGTCGGGATATCCGGGACTATCCTGTTCGACGGCTCCCATGAATATCCTGCGTGCGCCGATCACCTCCGCCCATGACACCGCCGCGCACAGTAGGTTGGCGTTTCTGAAAGGGACGTACGTCAGCGGTATCCCATCGGGAGATTCGCTGCCTGAGATCGGCAGGCTGCGATCGGTCAAACTGGATCCCCCGATCCGGCCGAGGTGTTCCAGACCCACGACAAGCGTTAGCTCCGTGCCATAGTGTTCGGCGATTTGATGAAAGCACTGGAGTTCCCGCTGTTCTGTTCGCTGACCGTAGTTGGCGTGAAGACAGGCGAGCCGGTAGTCCTCGGCGGCGATGGCTGCAACCACGCAACTGTCCATGCCGCCGCTCACCAGAACGACCGCCAGTTCTCTACTATTCTCAGACACCTCTCTGTTTCTCCGGCCAGATGATCTTGTGAAGCTGGATTTGCATCACGCAGTCAAGATCGTCCTCGAGAATCCAGTCGGCTAGCTCCCGCGCTTCCAACACGCCGTGTGCAGGCGAGAACAGCACCGTAGTCCGTTGCGGGAGCGAGTACTTCAGTGCAAGCTCCTTCGCCCACAGATAGTCTCGCCTGCTCGAAACGACGAACTTCACCTCGTCGCTTTCGCGAACCTTTTCGAGGTTCGCCAGGAGCATTCTGTCCGCCATCCCGCTGTCCGGACATTTCATATCGACGATACGAACCGCTTCCTCCGGTATTACACCTATATCGAGCGATCCATTCGTCTCCAGTAGGACCTTATATCCCGATAACAGAAACCGATTCACAAGATCCGGCGTCTCAGGTTGGAGGAGCGGTTCGCCTCCAGTCACCATGACCAGTCGGACGGGCCGTTCCAGGACACGCTGCACGATTTCGTCAATCGGCATCGTCGCACCGCCTTCGCGGGCGTACCGCGTGTCACAATAAGAGCAGTCCAGGTTGCACCCGGCGAGCCTGACGAACGCGCACGGTCTGCCGGCGTACGACGTTTCTCCCTGGATGCTATGGAAAATCTCGCTTACCTGCACGGTTTAGTCCGGAAAGAAGGAAACGCAGGAGTTCTCGTTCTCTTGGACGTCAACGCGGACAAGTTTCACGCGCGACAGCCTCAGCTCATGGTCAAGTTGTTCACACAACCAGCGCGCGATATTCTCCGAGGTCGGGTTGACGCTGTCAAACGGCGCCACCTCGTTAATGTACGTGTGATCAAGGCGACCGAGCACGTCGTTTGTCATCCGCTTGAGATCCTTGAAGTCGATGGCTATACCGTCGGCGCCGGTCTCCTCGGACCGCACCGTGACGCGCACCCGCCAGTTGTGTCCATGGACGTTGGCGCACTTGCCTTCGTAATCCCGTAGCGAATGAGCCGCTGAGAAGTCCGTAATGATAGAGATCTCATACATTGGCGTGTTTTCTCCTCCAAGTCGACCTTTCGACCGGCGCGGCATTCCGCCGCCGATGTCGATTATACGCCTCACGGCAGAAGTCGGTCAAGCCAACGACGCGTCAGCAGACATCAAGAAGGCATTTGCGCAGGCGCTGTGCAGACGACCGCCGGCAGTTCCTCTGTGATATACGTGCTGAATTCCATGGTGGGGCGGACATTCCTGTCCGCCGTTTTGAAGGTCACACAGACACACGCTACCCGCCGGACGCGGTTGAAGGAAGGTTAGGTTAGGTGACGTCTCGTAAACTGAAGAGATTTCGATTTTCCCCGTTTCCCGTCTACTTTTCTTCGATCGTCTCTTCGATCTTGATCCCGAAATGTCTGCCGGCTTCGGCGAGATGGACGAGCAGCTTCGTGCCAGGTTTGACCGAAGCGACGGATACGGACTTCCCGTTGGGTTGGACGAGCCGGATGGTCTCGGCGTTCTGCACGATCGTGCTGATCTCCTGCCCTTCAACTGCGGCTTTGATAAGCATCAGGGGTCGCCGCTCGACCTTGCACCGGCCGACGTACCCGGGACGCGCCTGTCCTTCATGGTTCACGATCATAACGTCCTCGCCGACCTTCAGTTCGGACAGGTACTTGGTCTTCCCGCCGGGCACGAGCAGGTAAGCGTGTACGGGACCCGCGTTCACGCGGAACGGACGCGTTTCCACATAGGGGTTCTCGGTACACTCTGCCTGGATCAGGAAAAACCCGGTGCTGGCATTACCGACCAGCATACCTTCGCCGGGCACCATGTTATTGCACGTGTCAACGCACACGCGGTCTCCCATGCCCACCGCGGACGTTGACGTCACCTCGGCGGTCTGGAGCTCGACCCGGGGCAGCGAGGCGTGGACCATAGTCACGGTCCTCTTAACCTCGTTGATATCTTTGGTATCCAACACGACACCGTCAGCGCCCTTTTCCAGAGTCTCGAGCACCGTGAGGGCCTGATCCGACGTCGTGACTTCGACCATGACGTTGCTTCTCTGCGCCAGAATATTCTCCAACGGTATGATGGTCCAGTCTTTCATCTGGAGCACAACAGTCTGATCGGCAGGAAGCCGCGCAGCCTTCTCCTCGTCCGACTTGTTCTTGATCTCGAAGAAGATCACGTCTTTACCAGGCACAATATCGCCGTCTGCGGAGACGGTCTGCATCAACCCAAGCTCTTTGACTTTCGGCGAGCACTTCTCCGGCACCACGACGGCGTCCGCACCGCTTTCGAGCGCTAGTATCGCCAGCTCTTTCCGCCACGGTACGATCTTGACCCATATTCGTTTCACGTCACGCCTTCCTCTTCAGCAGCTCGAGAGATTGCTCTATGGTGTGTCCCTCGTGCACCATGTTTGCAATCGCTCTGACCATAACGTCGGGCGCGTGATGCTGGAAAGCGTTTCTTCCGATTGACACGCCGGCGGCGTCCGCTTCGAGCGCTCCCGCAACCATGGACAGGAACCCTTCTTCGGTACCGCTTTTCTCTCCTCCGGCTATGACAACCGGCACAGGACAACCCTGCACGACCTCACTGAACGTCTCCGGGCTGCCCGTGTAGTTCACCTTGACGATGTCCGCGCCGAGTTCCGCGCCAACGCGCGCCGCATGTTTCACGTACTTCACGTCGTACTCGCTCTCGATCTTCTTACCTCTCGTGTACACCATCGCGACGAGAGGCATGCACCATTCCATACACTGCCGGGACACCTCTCCAAGGTGCTTCAGCATCTCGGAGTCCGTCACCGCACCGAGATTGACATGGATCGAGACCGCGTCAGCGCCGAGCCGTATGGCTTCCTCAACGGTACACACCGGCACCTTCGCGTTCGGGTCCGGACTCATCGAGGTGCTGCCGGACAGGTGCACGATTAGACCTATATCCGCACCGGCTCCTCGGTGACCCGCCCTGACGATGCCCTTATGCAGAATGATCGCATTGGCGCCGCCGTCCACAACCTTATCAACCGTCGTTTTCATGTCCTCCAGACCCGGTATCGGTCCCAGAGTGATCCCGTGGTCCATAGGTATGATCACCGTCTTGCCCGAGTTCCGGTCTACAATCCGTTCCATCCGTATGGCTTTGCCAATCATGGTTAGATCTCCTCAGTTAGCCTGCCCGAAAATCGTGACGCGAGCCGTTGCCGTATTAAGCTGGAATTGCCGTTATCACAGTTTGTCCCCGAAGCGGTCGTACTATTATTTTACGCGTTACTACCCGGGAAAGTCAATTCCTTCAGCCAGGTTCGATTCGGTAGAACGCAGGAGTCGTGTATGGGTGCTAGCGTGCTTCGCCCGGCCGACTCTGTATGATGCCAATCGCGCGGCATATCTGCGCGGCATAGTCGCCGGTCTCCTCGTCGGGGCTGAATCGGAACCAACGAATTCTTGGGTCGTGTTTGAACCAGGTGTACTGTCTTTTGGCGTAACGGCGCGAATTTCTCTTGGCAACGTACTTAGCTCTATCGAGATCGATCTCGCCGAACAGATACGCCTTCACCTCGGGATAACCGAGCGGCCGGATCCGGTCGATCTCGTCGCCGTAACCGCGTTCGAGCAAATCTGTAACTTCCTCTATAAGGCCGAGTTCGAACATGCGTTCGACTCGTTCGTCAATTCTGCCGTACAGGTCGCGTCTTTGGCGGTCGATCCCCACAAACGTCAAGTCGAAATCGGGTCTGTTGTCGCGGTGCTTTCTGTGAAGCTCTGAAATGGGAGTACCGGTCAGCTCGTAAACCTCAAGCGCGCGAACCACCTTCCGGAGATCGTTGGGATGAATCTTCTTTGCAGACGCGGGATCAACCATCCGCAAGCGCTCGTGCAGGTGCCCCGCTCCTTTGCCGGCGGCAGCCTCCTTCAGGTGCTGGCGCAACCGTTTGTCGGCCGGCGCGCCCGGAAACAGACCGTCGACGAGCGCTCTCACGTACAATCCCGAACCGCCGACTACGAGAGGGATCTTCCGCTGCGCGTGCAGCTCGTGCACGATTTCTCTGGCTCTGCGCGCGAAATCCGCCGCGCTGAAACGCTCGTCCGGATCTATAATTCCGACACAATGATGCCGCACCCTGGCGAGATCCTGGGCCGACGGAGCCGCCACGCCGATGGTCATCCCGCGATAGATCTGCATAGAATCTGCGGAGATGATCTCCGTGTCAAGCATCTCGGCGACGCTCACGGCCAGGGCGCTCTTGCCGACGGCGGTCGGTCCCACGATAACGAACACCGGCAGCATGGTTTACCTTCTCCTGAAACCTCGTTCGAGTTGTTCCAGTGTTAACTCGGTCATTATGGGTCGCCCGTGAGGACAGGTGTATGGAGGTGACAGCTCGTGCAGGCCCGCAAGGAGCTCCGTCCTTTGCTCTGCGGTCAGCGGTTCGCCTGCCTTTATTGAAGAACGGCACGCCGACACGGTCAAAACGAGCAGCCGTTCTCTCAGTTTCCGCTCGTCCTCAAGCAGGTCGCCCTGTTCGAGTTCCGCGACAACGTGCCTGATAAGCTCTTCAACTTTCTGCTCGCTGAAAATGTGGCATATTGCTGTGATTATGAACGTATTCTCCCCGAAGTTCTCGAGCTGGACCCCTATGCTCTCCAAAAGCGGAAGATGTTCACCAATAAGTTTCGCCTGGGCGGGCGACAGTTCCATGTTTATCGGCACGAGCAACCTCTGCATCGAGAACTGTTTTTGTCCGAGCTCGCGTTTGAGCTTCTCGTACGTTATCCTCTCGTGCAGCGCGTGCTGGTCTATGATGAGCAGACGGTCTTCCTGAGGAGCAACCAGGTAAGTGCCGAAAACCTGCAGCGGGACGTCGAAAGGGGCGCTGCCCGGCGAGAACAGAGGGCTCACCGTCAGCGCCGAAGTCTCAGTTTCGGGCTCGGCGGACGCCGTTCTTTCGGGCCTACGCTCGAGACCCGGCGGTCGGCGTTCAACGGGCTTTTCTTCGGCCCTGACTTCAGCCTGTGGAGCTTCTCGCTCCACCTGGCGCTGCACGCCGGGCTCCATGTCTTGCCGTACGTCCGGCGCTCGCTCGGCTTCGACAACCTCCTGGGAACGCTCTTTGCTAGGTGCAACCGCAGGTGTCTGCGGTCTTGAAGAAACGGGGACCGTTCTCGGAATCTCGCTTTCGAGGGCCGACTTGATGGCCGAGATCACCGCGCTGTAAACTTCGCGTTCGCGCCTGAACTTCACCTCGCGTTTGGCAGGGTGCACGTTCACGTCCGCCTCCGCCGGATCGATTTCCGCAAACAGTATCGCGACGGGGAACTTGCCGGTCGGCAGGAGACCGCGATAAGCTTCGGCGGCGGCGCGCGCTAGTGCTCGGCTCACTACGGGTCGTCTGTTAAGGAAGAACATCTGCATGTTCTTCTGTGCGCGGTACAGAGTGGGACGACCGATCAGCCCGCTTACGTTGACGCCGTTTCGCTCGGCGGCTACCTCAACCATCTCACGCGCAAACTTAGGACCCCATATCAAAGCCGCTCTGTCAGCGAGCGAACCAACGGCCGGCAGATCAAAAAGCTGTTTTCCGTTGTGGGTGAGTCTGAAACTGATGTCGGGGTGCGCGAGCGCATGACGCTGCACGATCTCGACGCCGTGGCTCAACTCGGTGGCCGTGCTCTTGAGAAACTTGGCCCTCGCCGGCGTGTTGAAGTAGAGGCTGTTCGCCGTCACCCGGGTACCTGGAGGTGCGCCTACTTCACTCACGTTCTTGACTACGCCGCCCCTGAGAACGACGCGCGTGCCCGCAAGACTGTCCACGGTACGGGTGACGAGCGTCAGTCGGCTCACCGCGGCGATGCTGGGAAGCGCTTCACCTCTAAAACCCAGCGTCCCGATACGGTCGAGGTCTGCCTCATAGCGAACCTTGCTCGTTGCGTGTCTCTCAAAGGCAAGTATCGCGTCGTCCCTCGTCATCCCGTACCCGTCATCCGTGACGCTTATGCTCCTCTTGCCGCCGGCGGTAAGCAGCACGGCGATTTCTTTCGCGCCGGCGTCAATGGAGTTCTCCACCAGCTCTTTCACGACGCTGGCGGGTCGTTCGACAACTTCGCCGGCCGCGATCTTGTTCGCCACATGTTCCGGCAGCACAGTGATACGAGGCATTGACTTCACCCGCAATTCTCAAGAGACACAGGTCATTGTTGGATGCCCAACCCAGCCGAGTCCGGCCGGTCATTGCTAATCAAAACATAGGTCGCCAGCGCCTTGGCGACGAGCACGCCGTCACTGTCCTTCACCTCGACGTCCGCTACAGCAAGTGTGGATCCACAATGGACGATGCGACCCTCGGCGAAAAGATCGTTTCCCGACGCCGGCGCGATGAAGTTCAACTTCATCTCCGCCGTCGCGACGCTGGTGCAGTTCTCTGCGGTCGCGATCGTGGCCATCGCACCGGCTGAGTCCGCTATAGAGGCGATCGCTCCTCCGTGAACGACGCCTGCCAGTTGCATCAGCTGTTCCTTATGGGGAAGCCGAAACCTGGCGAATCCCTTGCGACATTCCACGAGCTCCATGCCCAAAAGCCTGTAATAGGGAGAAGAGTTTGCAAGTTCTCGAAACTTCTCCGGTTCGGTCCGTATGAACTCAGCCAGTCGCTTGACCTTTTTCAGCTCTTCCATGGTTCTCCTGTTGTTTCCTGTCAGACGCGGCGTCTTCTTCCAGGACACTTTTCAGCAGTCCCGGATTGTTGGTGACGATCCCGTCAACCCCGATTCGAATGAGCTTTCTCATCGTCTGGGGGTCGTCAACGGTCCATGCGTAAACCCAACGGCCGCGTTTGTGCGCCCAGTCAACGAACCGTTCGTCGATCATTGAGTGAAACGGGTGAAGACCGTCGACCTTCAGCACGGGTGCAGACCACGCTCTACGAAGGTAGATGCTGTTCCGAGGCGAGAATATCAACGCGATCTTCAGTTCCGGCGCTTCAGATCGTACCCGCCGGAGCCGCCACGGGTTGAAAGAGCTGACGATCACGCGGTCGGTCATCCCGTGACGCCGGATCGATTCCAGAACCGCGTGTTCTGTCCCGTCCGGCCTGACCGACTGCCCCTTGATCTCGATATTGACCGACATTCTTCCTTCAACCAACTCAAACACCTCATCAAGCCTTGGGATCCTCGTCCCCCGGAACCGTTCATCGAACCAGAGTCCGGCGTCGAGCTCCTTGAGTTCGTCGAGAGACTTATCCCTGACCGGGCCGGTTCCGTCCGTGGTTTTGTCCAGGGTCTCGTTGTGTATCACAACAGGTTCGCCGGTGGCGCAACGCATGACGTCGAGCTCCACTTCGTCCGCGCCCAACTCCATGGCAAGCCGAAACGCGGGCAGCGTGTTCTCCGGCGCCAACGCGCTCGCACCCCGGTGCCCGATATTCTTCGCGTTTCTACTCACGTTTGAACTTCCCCAGTGCGAACACAGATTCTACCGCTCTTTCTTTAATCTCCCAAGGCACTCTAACAAGCAGGCTAACCGGGGACGTCGGGTTTCAGACTGACTTTCTTGCTCCCTTCTCTGTTCATGGCTGCCCTTGACTTCCAATGTACGAGCGCTTGCGGCTAGGGCTTAACCATGTTGTCTATGCTAACAGCCGTGTGTCACCTTATCAGGACGGGAGCCCCAAACCCTTCGCCTTGGCCAGCCCATTCTACCCCAATCCCCATTCGGGCGCAACACCAAACTGTTTCGCTTCAAACGGGATCGAGAATCGTGCGCCGACCTTGACGGTGGCCGGTCGAGCCAAAGACATCAGCCAGCACGATCATGAGTGGGAGCGCCGCCAAGGGGACGTGTTTCCCTGTCTTCCACGCGACGCCACCCCTTCAGTTGCCGAAGCTCGCGACCTGGAAACGGTGAATCGGCAGGGGCATATCGGATTCGGGACCTTTGACGCTCTTCCAGACGATCTCATTTAGGGCGAACATAGGGCACCGATCATAAGTGGAAAAGTCCATTTGGAGAGACTCGTCAGCTCCCCACGCAGTGGCCGTGTTCGTTTCGTGGATGTCGATGAGCGGTTTCACAAGCGTGTAAGGCGTTGGATCGGGTGTATCGCTGAATGCTGCATACATAGGTGTCGCCGCCGCGTCGTATTGACTCATCGGTTGCAGGCCGAGCAGCAGTTCAATAGTGCGCAGCATCGAGCTTGTCGTGTAGAGCGTACTGTCGACTATGCCGCGACGACAATATGGGCTGGCAGCCAACGCGACCGTCCGTCGCGCGTCAACGTGATCGGGTCCATCCTGGGCATCGTCTTCAATCACGAAGATCGCGGTTTCCGGCCAATACTTGCTGTGGCTTACGCGGTCGACGATCATGCCGAGACCGTAATCGTTGCTGGCAACGCATGCGCGCGGCGTCGGCAGCCCCGGACTGGTCCCATACGTGTGGTCCTCCGGAAGCGCCATCACAATGAAGTTGGGTAACCGCTTTCTCGGTTCACGGCTCTCATAGTTCTTCTCATACTCGTCGAACTCGCGAATAAACTCCGCCGCGTTCTCGTAATCTCGCGCGTCCCAGCATAGGTAGTGCGGTGCGACGTGACCCTGCAAAGCGCCTATGATCGGCACTATAGGTTCCATGACCCCGCCTTCACCCATCGGCATGCCAAGCGAGTTGGCGGGCCGCTCGCTCCAGTGACGTTTACCTTCTTTCGCCCGCTCGGCGAACTCACCGTAACTGCGGTACGTCAGGCCCTTCCTGAAACACTGATCCCAAATGTACCCGGAGTTAGGCAGCGAGGCCATCGAGATTGGTGCGTCGCTCACTCCTGCGTACGCTGCCGGCCAGTATTTCTCCGTGAAATCCGTCGCGTACGCTGCGTTTGACCACTGATGGCCGTCCCAGCTTACCTCGGCGTCGCAATAAAGGTTGTCGAATAGAACGAATTGCTCTGCAATGGCGTGATGGTTCGGCGTTATCTTTCGGCCGAAAATCGTTAATTCCGGATCGCCGTTCCCCTGCGGGAGGTCGCCGAACACCTGGTCGTACGTGCGATTCTCTTTGATAATGTAGATGACGTGTTTGATCGGCGACCCTTGCCCTACCGGGCACGGCACGACCGAGGGACCGGTTGTGGGAGGCCTGGCAGCTGCGAGCATGTCGTCATTGTACGGGCAATTCTCGTACGCCTGTTTCGTGAGAGCCCGCAAGCTCCCACGATATCGAGCTATATCCACGATGTTGATCGTACCCTTCATCAACGATTTGATGGAATGCGAAGGATCTGTGGCGAGTCTCGCGGGGCTGTTTGGACCCAAAGGAGTTGCAAAGGACGCGATACCTTTACCGTTGCCGATATAGAGCTTATTGCCTCCCGGTTCGACGGCTACAGCGGACGGATACCATCCTGTAGGCAAAAACCCCAGCACGGTGCTTTCGCCCGGCTCCGCGACGTCAACAACACACACGTTGTTATTATCCGCATTAGCGACGTAGAGCGTTCTCTCGGACGGGTCGAATGCCAGCGCATTCGGCGTAGAACCTTCCGGTGCCTGCGGGTACAGCGACGTCACAATTGTCTCAACCGGCCGCCGTTTGGAGGTATCAACCACCACGACCGTGTTGTCGTTCGAGCAACAGACGAACAGACGGCCGTCTTCGCTGAGCGCAATATCGTTCGGATTATCGCCGACGGCTATGGTCGCAGTCACCTGTGAGCTTTCCGTATCGATAACGGTCACGGTGTCGCTGCCCCAGTTGGAGCAGTACAACGTTTTTCCGTCGGAGCTGAGCGCCACGTCGTAAGGGTTCTGTTCCGTCGGAATACGCTCAATTAGCTTTCCGGCAGCGGTGTCAAACACGGCCACGTGATTTGCCGTCCGGTTGGCGGCGAATAGCACATCCTTTGTCGGATGATGCGCAAGCCCCGACCAGAAAATCTGCGCCGGCCGAATCTCGTCCGAAAAAGTAGCCAGCGGCTGCTCGGTCAGACGGCCATCTGTGTAACCGAACAGGTATATCGGTGCGCGAATGCCCTCCTTTGAGCTGTTGTTACCACCGGAGACGTAGAGCTTCGTCCCGTCGCGATGCCAGGCCAGCCCAAGCCATGCTGTGGGCAGAGGAATCCGCTGGACCGGTTCGTCCGTCTTGACATCGACGACCACCAACCCGTGCGGGTTATAGCCGCACGTAACACCAACCACGGCCCGGCCGTCGGGCGAGGGCAGGAGATTTAGTACGAGATCCTCGATTGGAACCGCTTTGCCGACCGGCGTAATCCGCCACCCGTTGGGCAACAGATAACCGCCGGCAACCGGTCCCGGCCATTCTGCTGCGTTCGATGCGGTCATGGACACAATCAACACGATTGTGAAAGCGCCTGTGCATTTCCAAAGTGACATCGCTAACTCCTTGTTTCGGGTAAGCAGCTTGGTCCGAAGCTTCCAGGAACTGCCGACGACCGCCGCAGACGAATTCCGCGCGATTATACGGCTAGTGCTGGTCGCTGTCAAGGTGGGGTTGTTCTTTGCATTCACCAAATGCCACTGCATGAGGCTGGATCGCATTGGTGCAGCAGTTGAGATGATGACCACCGCTGGAGATAGGGTCTTGCGAGGTTTACCGGTCGTGTGTATACTGGTTAGGCGGGTTTTCGGAGAAAAACGTTCGGCAGACTCGGTATGTTACGGTCCCGTGGGACGGTTAGCTTGATTGAGTTCGTTTTCGCCCACGGGAGGAGCGAGATCATGAAAGTCGTTTGTATTTTTCCGCCGGATCCCAACCGGGACGCGTCCGCCATTGCGCCCGAGGGCTGGGACATGACTATAATCGAGAACGTGAGCGACCTGACGGATGAACTCCTCGATGGTCTCGATGTACTTGTATCCACTACTTTTTCCCATCTCACCCGTGAAACGTTGCAGCGCTTGAAGGGCGTCAAGCTAATCCAGCAGCTCGGCGTGGGTGTCGACTCAATCGATATCGAGGCCGCCAAGGAGTTTGGTATACCGGTGGCGAACGTGAGCAAGGCCAACAGCGTGTCCGTCGCGGAGTACGTCATTATGGCGATGATGTACCTGATTCGCAGAGTGCCTGAGGCGGTCGAGATGGCGCGAAAAACGGAGCTTGCAACGGGTGTTCTCGCCAGCAAGGGTTCCTATGAGATTAGAGGGAAGAAGTTGGGCATCGTCGGTTTCGGCGCCGTTGGGTATGAGGTGGCCGTCCGCGCCAAGGCATTGGAGATGGAGCTTCTCAGCTATGACGTTGTCGAGCCTAAGCCCGCTGAGAAGCAATTAGGCGTGCGACGCGTCGATTTCGACACGCTTCTGGGGGCTTCGGACGTGGTAACGCTTCACGTGCCGTTGAACAAAAAAACGCGCCACCTTATCGATGCGGCTGCACTTGCGAAGATGAAGCGGGGTGCCTGTCTGGTCAACGCCGCCCGGGGCGGAGTTGCAGACGAGGCGGCGCTGGCTGACGCGTTAAGAAGCGGCCATCTCATGGGAGTCGCCGTCGATGTTACAGAGGTCGAGCCCACTCCGCCGGACAACCCCCTTTGGAATGCGCCGAATGTCCTTATTACGCCACACATAGCGGGTTCGACGACGGATGCCGTCAACTACATGATCCAGAAGAGCTTCCAGAACTGTTACCGGATATTCATGGGCGAGGAACCGGAGGACCGCGTCTGCTGACGCGTAGCCGCACAAGTCAAGTCTTGCGTGATAGTCGTTAATTAATGGCCGAACCAGCGATTGAGGTCAGACCATGAAGAGAGGGTTTGAGTGGAGAACCGATACCCGTCGGGAGATCTGTCGCCGTGATTTCCTCAGGACTTCCGGAGCATTCCTGGCTTCGGGGTTTTTGTTCCCCACTTTGGCTGCAGAGACGGACGCGGCCGATTATGGGGTCAAGCTGCGCTTCGGTATCGTTACCGATACACATTACGCCGACGCCGGCCCGCTTGGAACACGTTATTACCGGGAGTCGCCGGCCAAGCTGCGCGAGTGCGTCGGTCTTATGAACGAGAAGAAGGTCGATTTCCTGTGCGAACTGGGAGATTTCAAAGATCAGGCAAATCCGCCGGCGGAGGAGTCGACACTTCGCTTTCTGCGTGATATCGAGGAGGTCTTCCGGGAGTTTCGTGGAGCGAGGTATCATATCCTCGGCAATCACGACCTAGACAGCATTTCAAAGAAGCAGTTCCTGGCGGTAACGCGCGGCGATGCGGCTTATTACTCGTTCGATTTGGCCGAGTTTCACTTCGTCGTGCTGGACGCCTGTTATACATCGAAGGGTGAGGATTACGACCACGGGCGTTTCAAGTGGACGGACGCCAATATACCGGCGGCTCAGCTCGATTGGCTGACGGATGATCTGTCCAAAACGAGCCATCCGACTACTGCGTTTATTCATCAGAACCTCGACGGCGAAGGAGCCGTTTTTGTTAAGAATGCGGAAGATGTCCGCAAGATTCTCGAGGATTCGCGTAAGGTTCGCGCGGTCTTTCAAGGGCACGATCATGCGGGTCGGTACCGGATGGTCAACGGGATTCACTATTACACGCTCAAGGCGGTCGTCGAAGGGTCCGGCGAGGAGAACAACGCCTACGCGATCGTCGAGGTTCTTAAGGACGGCGATATGACCGTTACCGGTTATCGCAGGGCCGTCAGCAAGAAGCTGCCTTTCCTATAGCAGCGAAGCTCGGACAGGGTAGGGGGGATCAAGAAGCGGGGCAAGTCTGAAATGCCGAAAAGGGGAGGGACATGAGTATTATTGAGCCTATCGCAATGGAGTTCGCTCAAGAAGCTGCCAACACGCGCAGAATGTTGGAGCGGGTGCCGGAGGAGCACTTCGACTGGAAACCGCACGAGAAATCTATGAGTCTGGCATTGTTGGCAACTCATATTGCTCAGACTCCTGAATGGGGTGTGGCCATTCTCGAACAGGACGAGCTCGTGATCAACATCGAGGAGTACGTCCCGCCCGTGGCTACCACCCACGCGGAGCTGATGCAAATGTTCGACAAGAACGTCGCGGCACTGTCCGAGGCAATGAACGGCCTGCCGGACGATAAAGCTATGCAGCCCTGGCGGCTGAAGGTCGGAGACGAGGTGAAACTCGAGCTTCCGCGCATGTTCGTCATTCGCGGGATGGTGTTGAACCACATTCTTCATCATCGAGGACAGCTTTCGGTCTACCTCCGCTTGAAAGACGTACCGCTGCCAGCGATTTACGGTCCATCAGCGGAGGAATCCATGTAGGCGTGGCCCTGCTTGTTCGAGCAAGACTCCACGGCCGCCGCTTCAGTGCTTTCCGGAGTTTCGTGAGGCTCATGAAAGAAGATGTTATGGTGTTACGTTGCGTACTGCAGGGGTACCGAGAAATCGGACAAAGGAGGGGCCTGCACATGCGTGTCAGAGCCACTTGTTTTCTGATATTGCCTTTGGTTTTGGCTATCTCCAGCTTTGCCGCAGCGGAAGACGGTTTCATGACAGTGAAGGATCGCCGGTTCCTAGATCATGAAGGCCGTCATGTAATCCTGCACGGTTTCGACAACGCGCACACTTTCGAGAAGATGCGCGAATGGGGCATGAACTGCGGCCGGCTCCTGATGAACTGGTCGTACATTGAACCCGAGTGCGGAGTATACGACGAGAACTACCTGGCCGAGGTGGACGCGCGCGTCGCCGCCGCCAAGGCGAACGGCGTGTACATTGTCCTCGATATGCACCAGAACCTGTGGGGCGAGGGTGTGCCTCACGGTTCAGGTGCGCCGGAGTGGGCACTGCTCGACAAGGAGCAGCCGCATCTCAGTCTCGGTCCGGTGTGGGGGGCCGCGTACTTCCAGAGCCCGCGAATACAGATCGCGTTCGACAACTTCTGGGCGAACAAACCGGGTCCGGATGGGGTGGGCATACAGGACAGGTTCGCGCTGGTCTGGCAGCACGTCGCGAAGCGGTATGCCGACGAGCCGGCCGTGATCGGGTTCGACATCATAAACGAGCCGTTCCACGGCACGCCCACCATGAACGCGATGGTACCTATGACCATGAAGATCGCGCAGCGGATGGCTGCAAGAGGCGTGGACATTGGGAGTATGGAACTTATCCAGTTGGGCATCGCGGCCAGGGACGAAGCGCGCAAGGACATTGAATCGTATCGCGAATGGCTTGTGGCCGGCGATGAGGTGATAAAGCAGCTCGACCGAACGCAGCTCTGTCCGATGTACAACCGCGTCGCAAAGGCGATCCGCCAAGTGGACCGGCGCCACATAATCTTCACGGAACCCTCGGTTATGGCAGGTTTCGGCTCGGCAACCGGGATCGAACCTGTGATGGACGAAAACGGCAATCGCGACCCTCTCTATGCGTTCGCGCCCCATGCTTACGAGGACGACGTCGACAGGATGGAGCTGGTTATGGAACGGCTGCTCGAGGCGGCCACGCGCATGGAAGTCCCCATGCTGCTCGGCGAGTGGGGCAACCTCGGGAACGAGGATAAGATTTTCAGCGAAGATCCGTTACCGTCCGGCCGCGTCACGTTAAGGATGGTTGAGGAGTCTCTTTTGGGCGAAAGTTACCATTGTTTTCGGACGAAAGTCGACCAGACGCGCTACTTCAAAGAGATAGTCCTCCGGCCATATCCGGCGGCGGTGGCTGGCGTGATTGGAAGGTATCGGTTTAACCGGTCGACCGCCGTGTTTGAGTGCGTCTGGAAAGAGAATCCGGTGGTCACGGCACCCAGCCGGATCTTTCTTCCAGCGCCATGGTTTCCCGATGGGTACAAAGTGGAGTTGGAGCCGCGCGGCGAAGGCTGGTCCTTCGAGCCGACTGTTGCGGAAAGTGCCAGCGTATATCTCGTGATCCCCCCGACCGGCAGCGAGGTTGAGCGAAGGTTGGAGGTTCGACCCAGCCAGCCGGGACAATGAGACGCACGTAGGAGGGACGCAAAAGGCTCGAATCTGTTTGTACTGAGCCGAACCTGGAGGTTATGCGATGATACTCGACACGTTGGATCGGTGGAAGGACTATGGCTGGAGCAGCGATCGGTTCAGTGCCGCGTTCGAGTACCTCGAACGGCTTGACCCGGGAACCGAAGACGGCACGTGCCCCATAGATGGCGATGATGTTTACTGCATTATCCAGAGCTACCAGACGACTTCCGAAGATCCCCGCGGGTTCGAAGCGCACCGCGACTACGCCGATATTCAGTACATGATTAGCGGCGAGGAATTGCTTCTCTGGGCGCCTACGCCGGAACTGACCGTGGTGATGCCCTACACGCCGGATTTTGAGGGTTATGCGTTTATCTCGGACCCGACGGAACTGGTTCTAACGCCGGGCCGGTTCTGCGCTCTTTTCCCTCAGGACGCGCACGCGCCCGGCGTTGCCCACGGGGAGCCATGTTCCGTGCGGAAAGCGGTCGTGAAAGTCCGTCTCGGCTGAAGACCGGACGATCGGCTTAGAAGGTCGGACCCTGTTTAAGGTAGTTGTAAGGTGCCGACTTGTTGATCTCGGCGCAGGTCTGTTTTCCGTTGGCGACCTCGATCGAGAGGTCGAGAATTTCCTGACCGAGTTCCTCAATAGTCTTGCCGTCGTCTATTATAGTGCCGGCATTCACGTCCATATCGTCCGGCATGTTGTTGTAAGTGCGCGAGTTGCTTGATATCTTCACGACCGGCACCGCCGGGAATCCGGCGGTCGAGCCCCGGCCCGTCGTAAACAGAATCATCTGAGCGCCCGCCGCTCCGAGTCCAGCCATTGAGTCGATATCGTAACCGGGCGTGTCCATGATAACTAGCCCCCGTTTCGAGGGACGCTCGGCATAGTCAAGTACCTCTTGTATGGGCGTCGTGCCGCCTTTCATGATACACCCGAGCGATTTCTCGGTTATCGACGAGAGTCCCCCTTCGATGTTGCCGGGTGCGATGACCATGCCCGCCATGTCGCCGAGAGACGCGCGCACAAGCTTCTCCTGCTCGTTCACGAGACGCTCGACCTGTTCTCCAATCTCGGGCGTGGCAGCGCGCCGTTTGAGTATATGGACGGTTCCTATCATCTCGGTCGTTTCCGCAAGGATCACTGTGGCGCCCTCGGCTGCGAGGAGGTCGGCTGCAGCACCCACCGCAGGATTTGCCGTGACACCCGAGAACGCGTCGGATCCGCCGCACTCGAGCCCGATTATCAGTTCACTCACAGGAGTCGGTACCCGTTCCTGTCCATCGAGCGTCCTGAGGAACTCCTCGGCAATCTCTATCCCTTTCTTTGTGGTTGGGGCGCTTCCCCCGGACTGTTGAATCACAAGACACTCCGCCGGTTTCTCCCGTATCGACTGCATGATCGCCGGGCTTCCCAGAGTCTCACAGCCAAGCCCAATGACGAGTGCGGCGCCGATGTTGGGGTTGTTTAGCAATCCTACGAGCGCACGGTAGCTCACGGTCAGATCCTGCGGGCCTATGCCGCAGCCGTAACCGTGTGTGACTGTCACAACCTCGGGCAGCGCGCGACCGATGGCCTCGACGACCCCGTTGGCGCACGCTACTGACGACATAACAAGCACGTAGTTGCGGGTGCCCACGCTGCCATCTGACCGTTTGTAGCCCAGAAATTCCATGCTGAATTACCCCCGTTTTGAGAGGAAACGAGGAGGCGGTTTACACACTCAGGTTGAGAGACTACTCCTCGAAATCTCCCGGAACCGGCTGGGTGTTGTGCACATGAACCCATTCGCTCTTAGCGATCGCACGAGTGGCCTGCACTATCGGTTCGCCATAGCGGATGACGTTCTCGCCTGCATCCAGCGGTACGAGTGCAATCTTGTGACCCGCCTGAATGTCTTCAGCCGCCTCAAACAGCCGTTGCCCGTTCACGACAACCGATTCACCCTTCTTTATAGGTCGCATGGCTATGACAACGTTATCGTCCTCACTGATTTTTAGAGCATTGCTCTTCATATGAAATTCCTTACCACGCGCCTGGCTGTAGAAACTCCGCACTTCGCCAGGTGTCGGTGGATTTCGGTACCCCGATACTAACACAGGCGATGCGGCAAGTCCAGTCCGCCAACGGTTTTCCGGCTCATACTCGTTCAGTAGCGGGCAGGCTGGCCCAGAGCGCGTGTTTCACCCATCTTCTTGTACTGCCGGCACGGTCCAATTGACGTTATTCCCGGAGGCGTGTTACAATATCGGTCGCGTGGACGGCGTAACCAATCGTTTTTCGGGAAGCTCTGCACAACCTCACTTGCGAAGGAGTGCTTGACTTGCAACAGGACTACCTCCACATAGGGCTGGATATAGGGTCCGTCAGCGTCAACACCGTCTTGATGGACCCCGCCGGCGATATTCTGGAAGAGCATTACACGCGCACCAAAGGACAGCCGGTGGTGAGAACTCACGAGGTGCTCACCGACGTGCTTTCACGGTGTCCTTCAGACCGTCCGATAGAGGTCTCGACGACAGGTATCGTCGGCCGGCTTGTTGCCGATCTGCTCGGAGGCGTGTTCACCAACGAGGTGATCGCCCAGGCGAAGGCGACGGAGAGGTCTAATCCTGAGGTCCGAACCATCATAGAGATAGGCGGCGAGGACGCGAAGCTGATCCTCGTTGTTCCGGACCGCGACAATGGGAAGATGCAGATCGCGGATTTTTCCATGAACTCGATGTGTGCGGCCGGTACCGGTTCGTTTCTCGACCAGCAAGCGAGCCGGCTCGAGCTGACTATCGAGGAGTTCGGTGATCTCGCACTCAAATCGCTCAACCCGCCCCGTATAGCGGGTCGGTGCAGCGTCTTTGCAAAGTCCGATATGATCCATCATCAGCAGATTGCCACCCCCGACTACGATATCGTTGCCGGACTTTGTCACGCGGTGGCCCGGAATTTCAAGAGCTGTATAGGCCGAGGCCTGGAGTTCGCCAAACCGATATCATTTCAGGGTGGGGTGGCTGCCAATCTGGCCGTCAGACGCGCGTTCGGAGACGTTCTCGGGCTTGAGGACGGAGAGCTGATCGTACCGACGCACTTTGCATCAATGGGTGCTATCGGCGCAGTGCTTACGGTGATGGAGCAAGGAGCGGAGAAACCTTTCCGAGGCTTGGCCGACCTGGAGAAGTACATGCAGGAACCGAAACCGCGACCTGGCGCGCTCGAAGCGCTCACCGATATCGCGGACAGGTGCTGGCGCAAAGTGGCTATCAACTGGACCCGACCTTCCTTGACGGATGTCGTGGACGGTTACCTCGGCCTCGATGTCGGTTCGATCAGCACGAACGTCGTGATCATCGATAGAGACAGGAACGTGATCGCTAGAAGGTACCTCATGACCGCAGGGAGACCGATTGAAGCTGTGCGGCAAGGTCTCGGCGAGGTCGCGGAAGAGGTCGGCGACAAGGTGCGCATATGCGGTGTGGCAACGACCGGTTCAGGCCGGTATCTGACCGGCGGTTTCGTGGGCGCTGACGTTATCCGAAACGAGATCACGGCGCAGGCGACGGGCGCTCTGGATGTTGATCCGGAAGTGGACACCGTGTTTGAGATAGGCGGGCAGGATTCCAAGTACATAAGTATCTCCAACGGTGCAGTCGTGGATTTTGAGATGAATAAGGTGTGCGCCGCCGGGACCGGCTCTTTTCTCGAAGAGCAAGCCGAGAAGCTTGGGATATCGATCAAGGGCGAGTTTGGCGACCTGGCGCTTTCATCGCAGGCTCCTGTGCCGCTCGGCGAGCGGTGCACCGTGTTTATGGAGTCCGACGTCGTTCAGCAACAGCAACGAGGTGCGCGTGTGGACGAGCTTGTCTCTGGGTTGAGCTATTCGATAGTGCACAACTACCTGAACCGGGTAGTCGGCGACAGAAAGATCGGCAATAGGATATTTGTGCAGGGCGGTACGGCGTCGAACCCGGGTGTTGTGGCGGCGTTTGAGAAGGTGCTCGGTCAGCAGGTTACGGTTCCGCCCCATCACGATGTGAGCGGCGCGATAGGGGCGGCGATCCTTGCCATGAGAGCCGATACCGGCAAGGGAACGAGATTCAAGGGGTTTGATATCACAAAGAGGAAGTACGCGCTGTCAACGTTCGAGTGCCAGGACTGTCCGAATCATTGTGAGATCCGCAAGGTAATGATCGAGGGAGATAACCCGCTTTTCTACGGCAGCAGATGCGAGAAGTACGACGTTGACAAGGCGGACAAGAAGCGCTCGGATATTCCCGACCTGTTCGCCTGGCGCGAGAAGATGATGCTGCGCGACCACCGGCCTGGACAGGGTGCCAAAGGCACGATTGGCATTCCGCGCCTTCTGTTTTTCTACGAACTTATGCCTATGTGGATCACGTTCTTCCAGGAGCTCGGCTACGACGTCGAACTCTCCTCGCGGACTAACAAGGATCTGATCCGCGCCGGGGTCGAGAAGGAGCCGTCCGAAACTTGTTTCCCGGTGAAGGTCGCTCACGGGCACGTGCTCGACCTGATTGAAAAAGACGTCAGGCGGATATTCATACCGCACATCGTGAACATGTGGCGCACCGGTGCGGAACACCCTTCGGCGGAAACATACAACTGTCCTTTCGTCCAGACGCTGCCGTACACGATGCGATCGGTGTTCGACTTTGATGATCTCGGTGTGGAGCTCATAACCCCGGTCATTCACCTTGGCAGGGAGAAGAAGCCGATGCGCCAGAGTCTCGCGGAGCTGGCGTCGCAACTCGGTGTATCGTACAGAGAGGCGCGGGCCGCGTTCGACCGCGCGCTCGAGGCGCAGCGCAACTTCTATTCCACATTGCTGGAGAAGGGCAATGAGGTGCTTGCGAGTCTCAAGGAGGGGGAACGCGCGCTTGTCGTCACGACACGTCCGTACAACGGCTGCGATATGGGTATCAACCTGGCGCTGCCGCATAAGATCAGGAACCTGGGCGTCCTTCCGATACCGCTGGATATGGTGCCGGCCGAACAGGAGGATATCCCCGGGAAATACCACAAGATGTTCTGGAAAGCTGGACAAAGGTTCCTGCAAGCGGCTCAGTATATCAAGAGAGACCCGCGCCTTTTCGCGGTCTATATATCCAATTTCGGATGCGGTCCGGACAGTTTCATATCGCATTTTTTCCGCGACGTGATGTCGGGGAAACCGTACCTCCAGATCGAGATAGACGAGCACAGCGCGGACGCCGGCGCGATCACCCGGTTGGAAGCGTTTCTCGATAGTCTCGAGAACTACCGTGCGCCGGAAGAAACAGTTCTCATGCGTCGCAGAACCGGCGCAGAGCACCGTTCGGCGCTCCGCAGAAAACTGTTTGTGCCGTACATGTGCGATCAGGCTCACGCCTTAGTGGCGGCGTTTCAGGCGTATGGTGTGGACGCCGAACTGATGCCGGAATCGGACGACCAAACGCTGGTGTGGGGGAAGAAATACACCACAGGGAAGGAATGCTATCCATGCGTGCTGACCACGGGCGATATCGCGAAGATGGTTCACCGCCCGGATTTTGACGCGGACAAGAGCGCCTTTCTCATGCCCAGCGGTTCGGGCCCGTGCAGGTTTGGGTGCTACCATAGGTTTCAACGGAACGTCCTCGACGAGATGGGATTCGCGAACGTGCCGATCCTTTCGCCGCATCAGGATACGCAGCTTTACGATGACCTGGGGATAACAGGACACGGCTGGGACCGCCTCGCGTGGCGGGGAATAGTCGCCGGATGTTACCTGGAGAGGGCGCTGTTCCAGACACGTCCGTACGAGCTCAATCTCGGCGAGACGGACGACGTATATTGGAAATGCGTGGACGAACTAAGTGCCGCCGTCACGGCTAAGAAACCGCTCATCCCAATACTAGAGCGCGCCAGAGAAAAGTTCGAGAGCATTCCCGTCGATAAGTCCTTGAGAAGACCGGTCATAGGAGTGGTGGGCGAAATCTATCTGAGGCTGAATCGGTACAGTAACGAGAATGCAGCGCGCCTGATCGAGGAGCTTGGTGGGGAAGTCAGAATGGCGCCGTGGACCGAGTGGATATACTATCTCAACAGGGTGGTTGACCGGCGCGCTCGTGCAACCAAGGAACGCAGACGTCGGTTGAAGAGCGCTATCAAAGACAAGGTACAACGGTACGACGATTGGCGCACCGCACGCGC
>Ga0180437_10001424_pt1 | contig 40966 bp, 37 predicted proteins | sample SS_ome_4_FD_132410 | JGI IMG/M metagenome (GOLD analysis project Ga0180437, IMG submission 132410) | Hypersaline lake sediment archaeal communities from the Salton Sea, California, USA - SS_3_D_1 metaG | ecosystem: Environmental > Aquatic > Non-marine Saline and Alkaline > Hypersaline >...
GAACCCGACGAAGTCGGGCGGGAGGACTGTCTGAGAAAGCTCAGGACAGTGGATCCCGAAAACACGCCACTTTTGCCCCAGCGAGTCAAAAGCGGCTCGGTTTCAGGCTCCGCTCTCCTCACCAAAGCGGTTAGGAACCATGCCCGCTCCGCCTTAAAACGGTTTTCTCGCCCACCGCCCTTCGCTTATACAATAAGGAGGGGATGGCGTTAAAAATCCTCTCTGGAGCGTATCCATCCCCATAGGCTTGAAATTATGAAAAAATTGAGGGAACTCCAGAGAAAATTTTCCATTGATTACATTAATGATTGATTTTCCCCTGGTTCTGAAAAGTCTCGAATTCCCGTCTCTTTATTCCAAAAGGCAATCCAAAGTCTATTCCTTTATCTTTTTCAGGCCCAAGTCTTTCAGCTGTCTCGGGCCCACATCTGAAGGAGAGCCTGTCAACAGACACAAGGCACTCGTGGTCTTGGGAAAAGGAATAACATCCCGGATTGACTCTTCTCCGGCCAGGAGCATGACGATCCGGTCAAAGCCCAGGGCAATGCCGCCGTGAGGAGGCGCTCCGTAGGTGAGAGCTTCCAGGAAAAATCCGAATTTCTCTGTCGTTTCCTTCTCATCCAAGCTGAGCAGCTTAAAGATTCTCCTCTGGAGCTCAATGTCATGGATTCGGATGGAACCCCCTCCGATCTCAAACCCGTTGAGAACCAAGTCATACGCTTTGGCCCGGACCTTGAGCGGCTCCTTCTCCAGAAGATCCAGGTCAGACTCGTGCGGTGAGGTGAAGGGATGATGCATGGACACAAGGCGCTTCTCATCTTCGCTCCACTCGAAAAGGGGAAAATCTGTGATCCAGGCAAATTTGAAGAGCTTCTTATCCTCATTCTGTTCGCTTACAAAATCCTTTCTGAATTCACCCAGCACTTTCAAAGAAGCGTCCTTTTCGTCCGCAACCAGTAACACTAAATCTTCGGACGTTCCCCCCAGTTTATCCCAAATGAGGCTGAAATCTTTATCGTCCAGCTTCAATGGCGATTTGAAACCATCTTGTTTTTTGACCCAAATGATTCCTTTTCCTCCCAGCTCCTTTGCTTTTTGATCGAGCTTATCGAGCTGGCCGCGGGAAAAAGCCCCTCCTTTCTCCACAACCAAGCCTTTCAGCACTCCACCCCCGGCAATGGCCTTTTTAACAAGATCTGAGCCAAGATTCGAGCCGACTTCGGTCAAGTCTTTGATTTCCATCGAGGAGCGCAGGTCCGGCTTATCCGTTCCAAACCTCTCCATACTATCCTCATAAGCGAGCTTGAGAAACGGCTGTTCAGCTTTAACGCCGATAAGCTCAAACACGGAAGCCATCATCGCCTCGACCATGCCAAAAAGGTCTGCGCGTTCGATAAAGCTCATCTCTATATCGATCTGAGTGAATTCCGCCTGACGGTCTGCCCGGAAATCCTCGTCACGAAAGCAACGAACAATCTGAAAATACCTGTCGAATCCAGCTATCATCAGAAGTTGCTTGAAGATCTGAGGAGATTGAGGCAGAGCATAGAACCGCCCCTTGTAGCTTCGGCTGGGGACAAGATAATCCCTGGCTCCTTCAGGTGTAGACTTCGTAAGGAATGGGGTCTCAATCTCTAAAAAACCATTATTATTCAGAAAATTACGAACAGCAAGTGCAGCCTGGTGCCGGAGCTTAATGCTGCGCTGCAAAGAGGGCCGTCTCATATCCATATACCTGTATTTAAAACGCAGCTCTTCAGTGGCCTGTGGGGGGTCGGCGATAACAAACGGCGGGATCTTGGATACGCTCAAGACCTTCAGTTCCTTGACAATGACTTCCACGTCTCCGGTGGGAAGCTGTGGATTCCGGGATTTCTCGTCTCTTTTTTTCACTCTTCCTTTCACAGCCACTACGTTTTCCATGCGCACTTTCTTCGCCTTATTCAAGAGAGATTCGTTTTCTGAGCTTACAACGGCCTGAACCAGCCCCTCTCTGTCCCTGAGGTCGATGAAAACCAGGTTTCCCATGTCTCTCTGTCTGTTAACCCAGCCAAAAAGGATCACTTCCTGGCTGACATGCTCAGAGCGGATTTCTCCGCAGTAAATCGTCCTTTCCCATTTTAAAGATTTCCCTCTACTCATAGGATCAATATTTCATAACAAGCTTCAAATTATTCAGGAGGTTTCCCGGATGACATCCAGTATTTCTTTCTGGCTCCATTCTTCCTGCCGGCCTGTTGCCATATTCTTGAGTTGATATCTTCCTTTTTTCACTTCGTCTTCGCCAACAATCAAAACCCAGGAGGCGCCTAACTTGTTTGCCCGACTCAACTGGCTTTTCAGGCTTCTTTCTCTGTATTCTATCAGACATTCTATCCCTTCTCTCCGTAAAAATTGTGCTATGGCCATACCCGCCTCTTTAGCCTCCTCCCCCAGGTACACCAAATAAAGAAGCTTTTCCTTCAGCTCAGTCTTAGGGATGACCGATAGAAGCCTCTCCAAACCCATGGCAAATCCGATTCCACAGATATCGGGTCCCCCGAATTCCTTCATCATATCATCGTATCGTCCTCCGCCCAGAACCGCGTCTTGAGCTCCGAGTTTAGAGGAAATAATCTCGAAAGTCGTTTTGGTGTAGTAATCTATCCCCCGAACCAGCCGAGGCTCAATCCTGTACTTCAATCCGTAAAAATCCAGGTGCGTACAAAAATTCTTAAAATGCTCCTCACATTCCTGACAGAGATGATCCGTGATCATAGGAAAATCCCGAGCGATGGCCTGACACGTCTCCTGCTTACAGTCAAAGATCCTCAATGGATTGGTGAGGACTTTCCTCTTGCAGTCCACGCACAGTTTCTCTTTTTCTTTCTGCGCATGCGTTCTCAATTTGATGATGTAAGACGGCCGGCAGGCTTTGCATCCGACAGAATTCACCAGCGTCTCCGTATCCATCACTTTCAGTTCTTGAAGGAGATAACATGCCATTTCCACGAGCTCCGCATCAACCGCAGGGTCTTTCTCTGCAAAGACTTCAACGTCTAATTGATGGAACTGGCGGTATCGTCCTTTCTGCGGCTTGTCGTAGCGGAACATGGGCCCCATGAAGTAAAACCTCAAAGGATCGGGCTTGAGATAAAGCCGGTTATCGATAATGGCCCGCACCACAGAAGGAGTGTATTCCGGCCGCAGCGTCAAGGAGCGCCCCGCCTTATCCGTGAACGTGTACATCTCCTTGATAACGATGTCCGATGTCTGTCCCGTTCCTTTCTCGAAGAGTTCAGTGGCCTCAAAGACCGGAGTCCTGATTTCCCTGTAGCCATAGAGCTCACACACTCTCTTGATCACGGCCTCAACGTTCTGCCACCGCCTGGCTTCCGGTGGAAGAATATCTTTCGTTCCCTTGACGGCAGGAATCTGTTTTTTCATTTCTCCGAGAACACTCCAATCTTCCTGAATTTCTCGTATCTCTCTTTCAATCTTTGTTCCGGCGATTTCTGCTCCATCCTCTTCAAGGTCTGATTCAGATGTTTATCCACATTCTTGAATGTCTGCTCAAAATCTATGTGCGCGCACCCTGGAGGCTCCGGAATGATTTTATCTATAATCCCCATCTCCAGCAGGTCCTTGGCCCCCATCTTTAAGCTCATGGCGGCTTGGGCCGTTGCACTTTGATCTTTCCAGAGAATGGCCGCACAGCCTTCAGGCGATATCACAGAATAAAACGAATACTCAAGCATCAGGATGGCGTCTCCCACACCCACCGCCAGAGCTCCTCCGCTTCCGCCTTCACCGATAACCACATTGACCACAGGGACGTTCAGCTTTGAAATTTCTTTCAAGTTATAGGCTATGGCCTCGGCCTGACCCTGTTCTTCAGCCCTAATCCCTGGATAAGCGCCTGGAGTATCGATCAGAGTCACTACCGGGTGTCCGAATTTCTCAGCCAGTTTCATGACCCTGAGTGCTTTTCGATATCCCTCTGGATTAGGCTGTCCAAAATTACGGTCGATTCGCTGTTTTGTCGTTCGCCCCTTCTGATGTCCGATAAAAGCAACTGTTCGACCCCTGTAAAAGCCAAAGCCCGCTATTAGAGCCGGATCATCTCCCGCGCGGCGGTCGCCGTGCAATTCCATAAAATCTTCAGTTAAATAATCAAGGTAATCCAACGTGTAGGGCCGTTTGGGATGACGGGCGATCTGGACGATATGCAGCGGTGTGAGATGGGATTGGATCTTCTCCCACTCCTTCTCGATTTTCTGTTTGATCTGTGGGATCTTGTTCCTTTGGCCAGGATCTTCGCTCAATAAAAGTTCATCAATTTTCTCCCTGAGAATAATGATCTGTTTTTCTAGCTGGTAAAAATCCTTTTCTTCTTTCATCGGTTCAGAAATTTCAAGGCTTAATATACCTGTCTATTCTATAGAGTTGCCTGAATTATTGTCAAGCGAAGGACAGGTGTTATGCCGCTTTCGATGTCATATTTTATCTATCCCGATTCCTCCAGTTGGGCTTGGAAGAAGCGATTGACACGGGGGAAAAAAACACTATAATCACCATATGCACTCGAGAAGGTATTCCTCTCCCATCAGAATTCACTTGCCAATAACGAATAACAATTGGGTGGCTCCTGCCGCCCGATAAACTATTCAAGCCGCATCTCCTCATCTTCACTCAAAATTCAAGACATATAGGGAGAATAAAATGGATAAGCACTTTTTAATTCCAGAAAAGTACCAGTTTATCCTGGATGTCATGGAGACAGAAAAAGCAATAAAACTGATTAAAGACTTCTTCCAAGTCGCCTTGGGAGAGGCATTGAATCTAAGGCGGGTCACCGCGCCGTTGTTTGTCAGAGCAGGAACCGGGATCAATGATGATTTGACAGGCGTGGAAATTCCTATTTCATTCAAAATAAAGAATATGGATAATATGGAAGCTGAAATAGTCCAGTCACTGGCGAAATGGAAAAGGCTAACCCTTGCTCACCTCAAAATAAATCCGGGTGAAGGAATATACACCGATATGAACGCCGTTCGTCCTGATGAGATTCTTGATAATTTACATTCTCTTTATGTGGATCAATGGGACTGGGAAAGAGTGATCACTAAAGAGGAGCGAAACCTTGAATTTCTGAAAACGATCGCCAGAAAAATCTATCTGGTTTTGAAAAAGACAGAAGATTTTATATCTGCCCATTATCCTCAAATCAAACCGATTCTTCCTCCGGAGATAACCTTTATCCATTCCGAAGAGCTGGAGAGAAGATATCCAGACCTGAAACCCAGGGAAAGAGAAGAGGCTGCCTGCAGAAAGCACAGAGCTGTTTTTCTCCTCGGAATTGGATCCCCCTTGAAAAGCGGGCTTCCTCACGAGGGCAGGGCACCTGATTACGACGACTGGACAACACCTACAGAAATGGGACCAGGGCTGAATGGAGACATTATCGTCTGGTACCCTGTATTAGAAACAGCGCTTGAGATCTCTTCAATGGGAATCCGGGTCGACTCGCAAACCCTGGAAAAGCAGCTGAAGTTAACAGACACAATGGAAAGAAAGAAGCTATACTTCCATCAAAAATTGCTGAACGGCGAATTGCCTCTTTCCGTTGGAGGAGGAATTGGCCAGTCAAGGCTGTGCATGTTCTTCCTCAGAAAAGCCCACATCGGAGAAATTCAGGTCAGCATATGGCCCGAAGACATAAGAGAAGAATGTCAAAAAAACAATATTTTCCTTTTATGAAACTTACCGTTCTGATTCTCTTTGGTTTCCTGAATCGGAATGACTGTAAAAAAAGGGGGAAATCTTTTCCCTTCCGAGGAAAGGAATAAACATGATTATTTTTGTTAGGAGCTCATTCTGATTATTATGAGATTCAAAACTACAGGATGTTGAAAGTCATTCAGTTTAGGCTTTTAGCCGTGTTAAACTTTTTTTCTCTGACTCAGCCCTCACTCGACGACAACAGCCGTTCCATAGGCGAGTATCTCCGCAGCGCTCTGCATGATCATCGAGGTGGCAAATCGGATGTTGATTATGGCGTTGGCTCCCAACCCCTCTGCTTCCTCAACCATCCGGTCCAGGGCTTGTTCACGAGACTCGGCCATCATTTTCGTGTAGTCTGTGATCTCTCCGCCGACGATATTCTTCAGCCCGGCCTTTATATCGCGTCCGATGTGACGGGCACGTATGGTATTTCCCCGAACAAGACCTAAATTTTTCTTGATCTCTTTTCCTGGAACGAAATCCGTTGTCACCATAATCATTTCTCGACCTCCTTGTACCTTTCTCTTTTACGGACGAAAAGCTGCTCCCTGACCAAGGAAACCACCAGTATCACCAGCCCTCCCAAAACACTCAAAATGGCGATCTTGAAGAAAATCGGAATGTCAGGGGCTTGAATGAGGCTCTCCACTAATTTGTAGCCTCCGAAAAAGAGAATAATTATAGCCCCGATGGAGAATAAAATCCATCCGATTCTTCTTTCCATACGGTTATACACCGAACTCCAATACATCTTCCATGCCTCCTTTGGGGGGTTTTTCAATTTCATTTTTCCCATCACCTCCTCAAACTTCCCCATCTCTTCATATTCTTTCTGGCATTCTGAACACTTCTGGAGATGTCTCTCCACCTGTTTTTTCTCTTCCTCGTTCAGCTCGCCTTCACTGTAGGGGGAAATGAGCTCTTTTATCTTCTGATGGTCCATAACAGACTCCTTTTATTCACTTCTCAGGGCTCAGAAATTTTTTTATCGCTTCTCTTAGCCTCTTTTTGGCATAGTAGAGAGAAGACATGATTGTCCCCACCGGCCTTGCCGTAATCTCTGCGATTTCCTGGTAGGATAGCTGCTGAAAATAGCGCAGAATGATGACTTCTCTCTGCTCAAAGGGAAGCTTTTCAATCCCTTTCCAGAGAATCTCCTTCATTTCTCTGTCTTCTCTCTCTTCTTTAAGGACACGGGCTTCATCAAGAGGAACTTCTTGAGTGCGGCTTCTGCGTTTAATGTGGTCAAGACAGAGGTTTCTCAGAAGCTTGTAAAACCATGGAAAAAATGACTTTTCAGCATCGAAACGCTTGATCTTGCGAAAAGCTTTAATGAATGATTCCTGGGAAATATCCATGGCATCCTGTGCGTTCCGGACATAGCCCAGAGCAATGTAGTAGGCCCTCTTCATATAACACTCTACGATCACCTGATACGCTTCTGTGTGTCCCTTCTGGACTTGTTTTATGGCTTCACGTTCAGAAAGAGCGCTATTCTCTGCCATCACAATTCTATCCTTAGGGATATAAAATTCTCCCTGGAGCGCTGTTTCTTTTGGCATTTCTTCCTATCTCTGATACCAAATACTGTCTCCGTCTTCATTTTATTCAATTTTTTTTAACTTTCTTTGCCGTATGACTTCAAATAGAAATATTGCCGCCGCCGCCGAAACGTTTAGAGAAGACATCTTCCCTGGCAGAGGGATGGAAAGGATTTTATCACAACTCTTTCGAATGAGAGGCCGCAGTCCTTTTCCCTCAGATCCCAGGACCAAACCCAGAGGAACGCAGTAGTCGAACTCATACCAGTATTCATCCTGACCGCCTTCAGCCCCTACCAGCCATATGCCCCGGCGCTTCAAATCCTCCATTGTCCTGGCCAGATTCTTCACTCTCGCTACCTTAAGATATTCCAGTGCTCCGGCTGAAACCGAAGCCACTGCCTCTGTTATCCCTGCAGACCGTCTTTCAGGAAGGATAATGCCGTCAACTCCCGCCCCCTCGGCAGTTCGGATGATCGCTCCGAGATTCTGCGGGTCCTCTATCCCATCCAGCAGAACGACCAGGGGAACCGTGGCTGAAGATAAAATCTCTTCAACGGAAGAGAACCCTTTAGGAGACACAAAGGCAACAGCTCCTTGATGACTCCGGTCGAGTCTGTCAAGCTTTTCTCTGGGAACAAAATGAAAAGGGATATGCCTGACTTTGGCCAGCCGGATGAGCTCTGCGATTTTATTCTTCTTCGAGTCCTTCTGGATGAAAACTTTATTGACGCGGGAAGGAGATGACTTGAGGGCTTCGATGAGAGAGTTCAGACGGATTATTTTATTCAATTTCTGTACGTTAGGGCGCTTGATGACTCATTTTTCAGGCTTCCGGAGCGCTTTTTCTATCTTGGCCCAGGTATCCCGAAGCGTTGCCGTGCGGTTAAACACGGGCACCCCAGGAGATGAATCCTCCGTATCCACACAGAAATATCCCTGTCTCATAAACTGGTAACGTGTTCCCGGCTGAGCCTCCTTGAGACTCGGTTCAGCCTGACATCCTTTGAGCGTCTCCAATGAGTTCGGGTTTAAATTCGACCTGAAATCCGCCCCCTCTTCGACTTCACTCGGATCTTCCTTGGTAAAGAGATGGTCATAGAGGCGAACCTCGACCGGAAAAGAATGATTTGCCGATACCCAGTGGAGCGTTCCCTGCACCCGGCGTTCATCCTTGGTCCAGCCCCCCCGGCTCTCCGGATCATAGTTGCAGTGAAGCTCCACAACCTCTCCTGTTTGTTCATCCTTGATGACATCTGTACAGGTGACATAGTAGGCATGCTTCAGCCTTACTTCCCGGCCGGGAGCCAACCGGAACCATTTTTTCGGCGGATCCTGACGAAAGTCATCTCTTTCGACATACAGCACTCGAGAGAATGGAATTTTCCGCATCCCCATCGAGGAATCCTCGGGATTATTCACTGCCTCCAATTCTTCCACCTGATCTTCAGGGTAGTTATCGATAACCAACCGCAGGGGACGAAGCACAGCCATCACTCGTTGCGCCCGTTTATTCAGGTCTTCTCGAAGGCAGTGCTCAAGAAGGACGATATCCACCGTGCTTTCTCTCTTGGCTACCCCAATCCGCTCACAAAAATCTCGGATGGATTCAGGAGTGAAACCTCGTCTCCGCAGACCCGATATTGTCGGCATGCGCGGGTCATCCCACCCCATTACATGGCCTTCCTCCACCAATTCCAGCAGCTTCCGCTTGCTCATTATGGTGAAGGAAAGATTGAGACGGGCAAACTCAATCTGTTGAGAGTGGAAGATGCCTAATTGGTCGATAAACCAATCATACAGAGGGCGGTGATCCTCAAACTCCAGAGTACATATCGAGTGAGTGATCCCCTCGATAGAATCCGACTGGCCGTGGGCCCAGTCGTAGGTCGCATAAATGCACCATTTGTCTCCGGTTCTGTGGTGCGAAGCCTTCAGGATTCGATACATGACCGGGTCCCGCATGTTCAAATTCGGAGAGGCCATGTCGATTTTTGCCCGCAGCGTCCGGGAACCATCGGGAAATTCCCCTTTTTTCATCCTTTCGAACAGGTCCAGATTTTCCTCGACCGACCGATCACGGTAGGGGCTATCTTTCCCTGGCTGAGTCAAAGTGCCCCGGTATTCCCTGATCTCCTCCGCACTCAAATCACAGACATAGGCTTTCCCTTTCTTGATGAGCTGCATCGCATACTCATACAGCGTCTCGAAGTAGTCGGAAGCATAATAAAGCCTCTCCTCCCAGTCGAATCCCAGCCACCGGACATCTTCCATGATGGAGTCGACATACTCCACTTCCTCCTTGCTGGGATTGGTGTCATCAAACCTGAGGTTGCAGAGTCCTCCGTATTCCGCAGCCAGACCGAAATTCAGGCAGATGGATTTGGCGTGACCGATGTGAAGATATCCGTTCGGTTCGGGGGGAAAGCGGGTGTGAACCCGGCCTTCATTTTTCCCTTCCTTTAAATCTTTCTCGATAATATCTCGGATAAAGTTGGGGGGAGGAGTCACTATGGCTTTTGCCGCATCCTCTGTCTTATCTTTATTTTTCTCTTCCTTTTTATCTTCCTTCATTCCGTTCTCCCTGGATACAGAGGATTTCAATCACTCTAATATTTTCAATGCTTCAGACACCCGCTGGGCGCAATTCTTCACAGGCTTAGGAAAGTTCTGCTCGGCCCCTTCCTCGACCAGGGGAATGAACTTGTCCAGGTCAAGCCCCGAACCTCTAGCGGTGAGGACAATACGGAGCGGATGGTAGAGGTCTTTTCCCTTGCAGCCTGTCTCATCCCGGATTTCCCGGGCCATAGCGGCGAATTTATCGTAGTCAAACTCTTTGACTCTGGAAATTTTCTCAGAAAAAAGCTGGATTACCCGGGGAGCACATCCTGTTTTCAATTCTTTCTTGAGTTCGTCCTCCATCTCCAGAGGGGAGAACTCGAACAACACTCTCGCTTCCTGCGGAAAGTCGGAAAATCTGTCAATGCGCTCTGTCAGCATTTCAACCATTTTCTCAAGCCATTCCCATTGGCCCTCTGACATCTTTTCAGGGAGGAACTTGGCTTTTTGCAGATGGGGAAAGGCCAGCTCGGCTTTCTGGCGAGGGGCGAGTTCTTTGATATGCTGCCGATTGATCCAGTTCAGCTTATCATAGTCAAAAATTGCAGAGGACCGGCTGACCTTTTTCAGGTCAAAGAGTTTAACCAGCTCGTTTCTAGTCAGCACTTCCTGCCCATCAGGAGGAGCCCAGCCCAGGAGAGAGAGGTAATTGAAGAGGGCCGAGGACAAAATCCCGTCTTTTTCAAACTGATCGACAGCCGTGGCTCCATGGCGTTTGCTCAAACGAGAGTTGTCCCTGCCCATGACCATTGACAGATGGGCAAACTGCGGAGGAGGAAAAGACAGCGCCTCGTAGATAAGAAGTTGTCGTGGGGTGTTGGAGATATGGTCCTCCCCCCGGATAACATGAGTGATCTTCATCAACGAGTCATCCACGACCACGGCATAATTGTAGGCCGGGAGCCCGCTGGAACGGACGATCACCGGGTCTCCGATCAAACTCAAATCAAAGCGGAGGGGGCCTCTCACCAGGTCATCGTAGTGGATATCCCCTTTTCCCGGTGTCCGGAGTCTGACCGCCGCCAGCTCGTTTGAATCGATCCTTTTCCGGGCCTCCTCATGGGAGACAGAACGGCATTTGCCGCTGTAAACAGGCATTTCCCCTGAGGCAATGGCACTTTTTCTCTCCTGCTCAATCTCCTCCACAGAACAAAAACAGTAATAGGCCTTCCCCTCGTTCAGTAATGTCTGGGTGTGGCTGGCGTAAACCGCAAGCCTCTGAGACTGTCTGTAGGGGCCAAAGGCTCCCTCTGCATCAGGCCCTTCATCCCAGTCCAACCCCAACCAGCGGAGGTCATCTATCAGACTCTTCTCGTATTCGACCGCAGACCTCTCAACATCTGTATCCTCAATCCTGAGCACGAAAACGCCGTCTCTATTGCGGGCAAAAAGCCAGTTGAACAAAGCAGTCCTTGCGTTTCCCACATGGAGAAATCCAGTGGGACTGGGAGCGAACCGGACTCTAACTGTCACAGAAACAGATCTCCATTTTCCGTATTATTTTATAATTAATCCTTTATTTAATCCATGATAATTATCCCTTGAGCATTTAGTCCTCAAGGTGAACTGTTATCCAGGCTTCAGGCGAATAAATAACGTGCGCGTCGCTGCTGTTTTATCCAAGAAACTCAACCTGAATTATTGCTTTAATTAAAATATGGAAACCCAAGACATGATGGGCTGGCTCAATAATTCGGCAACATCTTCATGATGGCATGACGAGTGGAGCGCAGCAACCACACAAGGTGAAATTGTGTCATGGAGGAAGCAAAGATATCAAATGAGGCTGGCGACTTGTCGTCTATTTCGACGAAAAAACCCTTGGTTTAGAGAAATAAATAAAGATCGTTTATTTTTTCTAAAAGCCTATCTCAAAACCTATAAACATCTTTTCCGTGGTAGACACTATGAAATCAACTCCAAGAACAAGCTGCAATCCTTTAAGAACTGAATAACCTGCCCATATCATAAAACTCGGCTGAGGATCCTTGCCGAAATCAAAAACATCCGCGCTGAGTTTGAATTTATCCTTAAATGCGTAAAAATCAATTCCGACCCCGAACTCAGACTCTATTATTCCGATTCGGGGAGAAAAGCTTCCCAAGCGGATACCTCCCTGCGCAGAAAGTGTCAGGTGATGCGACAGAAAAGGATCATAGACAGCCTCAGTCAGCACAAAGATCTTTTCCGTTGCCCAGATATCCAGGCCCATGTACACCTTGAACAGCTCGTCTTTAACAAAATAGACGACTCTCGCTTTGCCCCCAACGATTTTTCTTGAATCCGATTGAATGGCTTCTTGAAACTCATCCGCCGGTTCTTGAGCCCGCAGGAATGAATATTGGGGAGGAATCAGCTTTGACATGGCTCCTTCATTCGGACTGCTCTTCTTCAAATACATCTCTAAGAGATCTGAAGACATTTCGGTCTTTTTTTCTTCCGCTGATAATGAAGAAAGAATAACAACAAACAAAAAAACCAATCCCAATCCAATGATTCCTGCTCTTTTTGTTCTCATCTGTCCATTTCTCCTCTAATTTTTCCTCAGAGAATAGCGTTTATTCGCCTGCGAGTCAACCTAAAATTTATTGAGGCATTATTTCGATGCATGCCACTTTTTTTCCGGTTGTTGCCTGCGTACCTTGTGATGAAAATTTAATAGAATGGAATAGAAAACAGCAGTCTCTTTTTATTATTTCCCCCTTTTTGTTCGTCGATTCTATTGATTCTAAAGACTTCTGATCTTGAAAAAATCGACGGCTCTATCGAAAGTCACTTTATTTTCCGGACAAGCACCTGAGCCCAGGCGGCGATGGCTTCTCCCTCGCCTATCGCACCCATTCCCTCATTCGTTTTCGCCTTTATCCCTAAATCGTCCTGTCTCACTCCGAGAATCGGGCCTAAAGTCTTCTTCATCTGGGGAATGTACGGCCCGAGCTTTGGCTCCTCCGCAATGACAATCGAATCAACGTTTACGATTTCCATCTTCCTCTCTCTCATCAAGCCCACAACCTTCTTCAGTAATTCAGTGCTCCGCACATCCTTGTACCGGGGATCAGAATCCGGAAAATGCTGACCGATATCCTCCATTCCTACAGCGCCCAGGAGCGCATCGATAATGGCGTGTATCAAACAATCTCCGTCAGAATGGCCACTCAAGCCTCTCCCGAACTCAATCTCTACGCCGCCTAAAAAGAGCCTCCGTCCTTCCTCCAGACGGTGAATATCATAGCCAAGCCCCGCCCTAATCTCCAAGAAAAGCCTCCGCAATCTTAATATCCTCGGGAGTTGTGATCTTAATGTTCCTCGGATCTCCCTCGACGACATAAACCTTTGTTCCTGTTTTTTCTACGAGAACGGCCTCATCTGTTCCATAAAAATCTTCCTTGCCGGCTTGGTCAAACGCGGCTTTTAATACAGAGTAATAAAATCCCTGAGGAGTCTGCACACGGAAGAGTTTTTCTCTTTCCAGAGTCTGTTTCACTTCCTGCCCATCGACTCGTTTCACTGTGTCTTTAAGCGGAATCACTGGAACCACTGCTCCTTTCTCCTGAACGGCCTCTATGATCCGGCCAATCAATTCACTGCTGACCAAAGGCCGCACTCCATCATGGACCAAAACAATCTCTGCCTTCGTTGGGTCAATCTGACGAAAGCCTGAAAGCACGGAGTCCTGTCTTTTCTCCCCACCTCTGGCCACAGCGACAATTTTTGTGAACCGTCCGGAATAGTCCTTTTTCCTGGAATCATCCTTGAGGACGAGAACCACTTCGTCCACGGCCTCATGAGTCTCGAATGCGTCCAAAGACCACTCCAAGATCGGTTTCCCCTTTAGAAGTGCGTATGGCTTGGTCCCACCAAAGCGCTTTCCCTCCCCTGCCGCAACAACAATTACAGAAACTCTCTTCATTGAGACTCTTCGTTGTAACGTCCGAATATCATCTTCCCTACAGTTGTTTGCAGAACTGATGTAACGGTGATCTCTATGTTCTGTCCGATCATCTTCCTTGAATTGTCCACAACAACCATGGTGCCATCATCCAGGTAGGCGACTCCCTGGTCCTTTTCCTTCCCTTCTTTCAGGATGAAGACTTTTAACGCCTCCCCGGGCAAGACTACCGGTTTTAAAGCATTCGCGAGTTCGTTGATGTTCAGCACAGGAACTCCTTGAAGCTGGGCAACCTTATTGAGGTTAAAATCATTGGTGATGATCTTCGAATTCAAGTGCTTGGCCAATTCGATGAGCTTGGAGTCCACATCCTTAACTTCAGGAAAATCAATCTCAGAAATCATGGTGGACACCTGGGACGATTTCTGGATATGGTCCAAAACCTCTAGCCCTCTCCTTCCTCTTTGCCTCTTGATTCCATCAGGAGAATCCGCAACCAGCTGAAGCTCCTTGAGAACAAATTGGGGAATCACCAGGGTTCCTCCGATGAAGGCCGTATCACAGATATCCGCGATCCGTCCATCAATAATCGCGCTCGTGTCGAGAACCTTATAGTCGCTGCTCGGACTCTTCTCTTTGAAAAATTGCAAAAGATAGGGAGGCTCGAGCCATTCGAATTTGCGGGTCCCGACCAAAAAACCGATGTAAGGCATAATGAGCAGGAAAAATATCCTGATGAAGATCGAGGTGGATCTGTCGCCTGCAACCGTCTGGTAGATTGAGCCCAGAGCCCAGCCTAAAAGAACTCCTGCAAGAGTCCCGATTGTCGAACTCCAGATAATCTTGAATTGGCTTTTCCGAATCCGTGTTTCCAGATAGACAATAATCACACTCAGAACAAAACCGATCCCCGCACCGACATAAGGGTCGAGGTGAAAAGGAGGGAAAAAATAACCCGCCAAAGTTATGAATGCAATAACAATAAACCGAAAGATAAAAATAGCCATGAAAAAATCCTCACAATATGAATCCTAAAGCTTGTTTAATATTTTGAGCGCCCAGAAGGTTTATCTCCGCAATATCCTCCTTCTCTAAATGAGAGAGGTTCCCCTGGGGCATTATGACATTTTTAAAACCGAGGGAGCTGGCTTCCTTCACACGAGAGAGAGGCTGGTTGATGGAGCGAATTTCCCCGCTCAGTCCGACTTCTCCAAAAACAACAACATCGTGGGGAATCGCTTTGCTTTTCAAACAGGAGACCACTGCAGCGACCACTCCCAGGTCTGCGGCGGGCTCATCCAGAGTCAATCCTCCAGCCACGTTGATATAGACATCTTCTCCGGCAAAACTGAATCCCAACTTTTTCTCGACTATGGCCAACAGCATGGCCACACGAAAATGATCAAGCCCGATAGTCATCCTCCGCGGATTTCCCGAGAATAAGGTTGACGAGACCAGGGCCTGAATCTCTGCCAGCAAGGGACGGGAGCCCTTGATGGTACTAACCACCACACTCCCCGCCTCTTCTGTCGGTCTCTCTTTCAGGAAGAACGCCGATGGATTGGAAATAGCCTGGAGTCCCTGCGTCCCCATCTCAAACAGAGCCAGTTCCGAGACAGGCCCAAATCTGTTTTTCAAGGCTCGCAGCACTCGATGACTGTGGTCCCGCTCTCCCTCGAAATAGAGAACCACATCCACCATGTGTTCAAGAGACTTGGGGCCGGCCAATGATCCTTCTTTTGTTATGTGTCCGATTAAGAACGATGAAATCTGACTTTTTTTAGCCAGCCTAAAGATCTGATTGGCCACCTCTCGGACTTGGCTGATCGTCCCGGGACTCGAAGAAAGCTTTGAGGAGAAAACAGTTTGAACTGAATCCAGCACTAAAACTTGAGGCTCTAATTTTTCTGCGTGGGATAGGATGCGTTCAAGGTTGGTTTCCGCTAAAAGATACAGGCTCCCATTCCGAAGGCCAAGTCTCTCCCCTCTAATTTTGATCTGCTCCAGAGATTCTTCTCCCGAGACATACAAAACCTTTTCTCCCTGAAGAGCAAAGTCCCGGCTCATCTGAAGCAGAAGCGTCGATTTGCCGATTCCAGGCTCTCCGCCGATTAAAACCAGTGAGCCAAGAACAACTCCGCCTCCGAATACAGGATTCAGCTCCTCGATGCTGGTCATGATTCTTTCTTTTTTAGCTTCTTTGATATCCTTGTAGAGAATAGGATCAGAAGGGGGAAAAGAAAATTCAGCCGGAGCCTCTTCTTCCAGCTCTTCGATCAGCGTGTTCCATTCCCCACAACCCGGACATCTCCCCATCCATTTCGGTGAATGGGAACCGCAATTCTGGCAGATAAATACTGTCTTGACTTTCATTTAAATCCAACTGCAAGGCCAAAGAACACTTCTCTGTTCGAAGCAAGGGTGAAATCATCGACTCCGAGAATTACATAAAAATATTCAAGAGGGGCATATCTTGCGCGAAACCTGACCTTGGGGGATTGGTTTCTATAAAAATCAAAGCCCTCCAGGCTAAGCCTCACTCTATCCTTTAGAGCGTAGTAATCAATCCCTGCGCCAATCGTTGATTCCATGATCCCGAGCCTTGGAGCAAAATTCCCCCATCGCAGTCCGCCTTGAGCGGAAAACAGAAGTTTTTCAGTCCAGGGATCATACACGATCTGGGATAATACGAACCTGTCATCTTTGGGCCATATCTCTAGAGAAATAGCTCCTTTCAGCATATCGCTATTCGGATAATACTCCGCGCTGAGCCCCCCCGCAAGAGTCAACTCTGAAATCGGATTAATGATATTTTCCAGATCATCCATAGCATCTTCTGCTCTCTCGTATAAATCAGGCTGGTGAATAAGCTTCCCTAGTGTTCCTTCTCCTTTGTTAATCTTCTCTAAAGATTCATTTAAAAGTTTCAGAGATTTTTCGATATTTTTAATCAATTCCTTTATGCTTTCCATGTTTATCTTGATGTCTTCGCGACTTTTTTCAACCGCCTCTTTAAGAATAGAGATCAATTCATCCAGATTCGTGGAGACCTGCTCGACACTCTGTTCAAAAGTCTGGACAGCTTGCTGAGAACTCTGGAGTCCTTTCCGAACTTCCTCTTTGTTTGTGCTTAAGAAGTCATTCAATTCTTCAGAAAAAGACGCCAGGTTTTCGAGAGTATCCCGAAAATTATTCCTCGACTCTTCCCCACCGATCATCTCACTGATGATTTGAGCGATTCCTTTAAACTCGTCCCCAATGGCCAACAGAGTCGTTCCCATCTGGTCAAAGCTTACAGGGGGGGTACCGGATATCATGTCTCCCGCCTCAACGAGTTCTTCCTCTTCGCCGGGCAATATTTCAATGTGTTTTTCTCCTAAAAGCCCGATTGAAGCCATGGTGGCTTCCGACCCCACTGGGATCGGGATTCCGAAGTTGATGATCAACTCCACCTCCGCTTTTCTTCCTTTCAGCTGGATATCCTTCACGTATCCCACTTTCACCCCTGCCATCCGGACCACTGCTCTTTTCTCGAGTCCGGTCACAGTTTCATACATCACAAAGATGGAATAACCGGGCTTCCTGAACAGCACGCCCAAGTCCCCCACAACAAATATAAAGGTGGCGACTATAAGCAGTGCAATCGTAACGAATATCCCGATTTTTATTTCTCTTTTCATAATACTCCCTCTTTAAGAGAGAAATTCCTGCACCATCACCTTTTTACCATCTTTTCTTACCAATTTACAATAGGCCCCTCGGCGCTTCCGTGAATGAACTGGCGGACAACCGGATTTTTCGAATTCTTGATCTCTTCAGGTGTCCCCATCTCAATAATCTTTCCTTCATAGAGCATGCCGATCCTGTCTGCAACCTTGTAGGCGCTCACCATGTCATGAGTGATGATGAGCTCGCTGGCGTTCATTTCCTTCTTCATCCTGATGATCAAATCATTGATGGCATCGGCGCGTATGGGGTCAATCCCTGTGGAGGGCTCATCATAAAGGATGATATCCGGGTTGTAAGCGATGGCCCGAGCCAGGCCGACTCTCTTTCTCATGCCTCCACTGAGTTCAAACGGCATGAGATGTTCTATTCCTCTCAACCCAACTTTGGCCAGATTTTCTCTCACCAATTCTTTAATCTTTTCTTTGGAGTAATTCGTATATCTTTGCAAACCAAAGCTGACATTCTCACCGACTGTCAGGGAGTCAAAAAGGGCAGTTCCTTGAAACAGCATGCCAAACTTTCGAGTTATTTTATGAAGCTCAGGCTCATCAAGGATAGTGATATCCACTCCATCCACATAGACCTTTCCACTGTCAGGCTTGAGAAGGCCCATGATATGCTTGAGAAGGACACTCTTCCCGCACCCGCTCTGCCCGATAATGACGAGAGTCTCACCCTCTTCAAGATGCAGATTCACTCCCCGCAGAACTTTATTGTTACCAAAAGACTTGTGAAGGTCGACGACTTTAATCATTATCCAATATCCGCGGGAAGAGCTTTGCTGAGAAAAAAGTTGACGATCAAAATAAGGATGCTGGCAATCACGACTGTCCGGGTTGTCGCTCTTCCCACACCCTCTGCTCCCCCCTCTGTTTTTAGCCCCTGCCAACAGCCAATTAACGCTATGATTATGCCGAAAATTGAGGCTTTAATGAGGCCACTGAACACATCCCATAATTCCATATAGAGAAGAATGTTCCTGAAATAAAGAACTCTATTCACTCCCATCAAATACACATTGTAGAAAAAACCCGCCGCAATGCCGATGATGTCTCCGTAAATCGTCAGGAAAGGAAGCATCACGAAGCAGGCGATAGTTCGAGGCACCACGAGATAGCGAATCGGATCGGCACCCAAACTGAAGAGGGCATCAATCTGCTCCGTAATCTTCATCGTTCCGATCTCGGCAGCCATGGCCGATCCCACTCGGCCCGTGACCATCAATCCAACAAGGATCGGAATCAGTTCTTTTGATAGTCCGAGGGAGATGATCGGACCCCCATAAGTTTCGGATCCGGGCCCGATGTATCGGTGAAAGCCGATATAGGTCTGGAGCCCAAAGACCAATCCACCAAAGGCCGCAGTCAATGAAACCACAGGCAGAGACCGGACCCCCACCTCTTCCAGCTGCTGGATGAAGATGCTTTTTTCCCATGGTTTTTTAAACAGGCTTTTGAATGTTTTAAACGAGAGCAGGCCGACCTCGCCCATTTCTTCAAAAAAGGCACTGATGTAAAAAAGCGGAGATTTTACTCGTGGAAACATTTTAGCTCTGAAAAGACTGAAATTCCATATCTGCAAAACGAGCGTACTCTCGTATGAAAGCAAGGTTTATTCTTCCTGTGGGACCATTCCTCTGCTTGGCGACATTGATGTCTGCAATCCCACGGATGTTCTCATCATTCGGATGGTAGAATTCTGGACGGTAGATGAAAATCACCACATCGGCATCCTGCTCGATGGCCCCCGACTCTCTCAGGTCAGAAAGCAGCGGGATCGGCTCGCGCCGTCCCTTCTCAGGAGCACGGCTGAGCTGGGAAATGCCGACAACAGGAATCTTGATTTCCTTGGCCAGCTCTTTTAAAGACCGCGAGATGTATGACATTTCCTGAACTCTGTTCTCAAATCGGCTTCCGGGGCGCATGAGCTGGATATAATCGATGAACACCAAATCAAGATTCTGTTCCATTTTCAACCTTCTCGCTTTTGCCTTCATTTCCATGACTGTCAGCGCAGGGCTCTCGTCCACATATATTTTGGCTCGTGACAGGGCTTCCGCACTCAGCTTCAGTTTTTCGAAATCCCTTTCTCCAATAAAACCAGTCCTGACCTTTTTGATGTCCAGCTGGGCCTCAGCACACAGCAATCTAATCATGAGCTGTTCCTTAGCCATTTCAAGTGAAAAGAATCCAACCGTATAATCCGTTTTGAGCCCTGCATATTGACAAATATTCAGGGACAACGCCGTTTTTCCCATCGAAGGCCGTGCGGCAATGACTATGAATTCCGAGTTGTGAAACCCTGAAGTCAAACCATCCAGATCCCGGAATCCCGTAGGTATCCCGGTCACTGTTTCTTTCCTGTCATGGAGGATTTTAATCATATCCAATGTGGGAGGGGCTAATGATTTCACTGAAACAAACCCTGGCTTGACACGCTGCTCTGCGACTTCGATGATCGCGGCTTGAGCCTCATCCAAAAGCTGATCCGCATCCTCTCTTTGTTCATAGCTCGAGGAGATTATCTTTGCCGATGATAAGATGAGCTGCCTGAGTAGAGACTTTTCTTTGATGATCTGAGCATAGAATTCGATGTTCAAGCTCTTGGGAACGCCATCCAATAGAGAAGAGATATATGAAGCTCCTCCAACTTCTTCAAGAGCATCTTCTTTTTGAAGTTCTTCGCTCAAGGTCACTACATCAATCGGTTTGCCTTTATCGACCAAGGCAACAATTTTCCCGATTATTTTGCGATTGGCGTCCCTGTAAAAATCCTCTGGAGTAATAATGGAAAGAACAACATTAAGATTTTTGTTGTTTAAAAGAATCCCCCCCAGAACGGTCTTTTCAGCCTCGATACTCTGAGGAGGAGCTTTCTTCAGCAACATCGAGTCGACTTCCATTATCCTCTCCTTTACTCCATTGAATCATTTATAATAAGGGGGCAGGCCCCATTTTTGGAATCTAGATCAACTCTTCTTCTTTTTTTCCTTTTTTTTTCCTTTTTCTTTTTTCTCCTTCTTTCCTTCTGGCCCAGGAAGTTCGTCTTCAGCTGCTTCTTCTTTCGCTTCTGAGGTTTCTTCCTTTTTTTTTGTCTCTTCCTCTTTCACTTCTTCTTGAGTTTTCTCTTCTACAGGCTCCTCCATTTTCTCTTCGATAATTTCCTTCGCTTCTTTTTTCTCATCCTCTATTTCAGCCTGCTCATCCTTTTCTTTCTCTGGAGCGGCTTTTTTCTCTTCGGCTTCCCCTTCCTTTTCCTCGATTTTCTCTTTGTCTTCTTTTTCTTCCTTGGGGATTTCGAGTTCCTCTTCTTTTGGCTTTTCTCCTGGTTCTGTCTTGGCCTCCTCCATTTCCTCCGGCTTCTCCTCTGTGGCCTTTTCTTTTTCTTCCATCTCCGGGGCTTCTTCTCCCTCTTTGACCACTTCCACTTTTACTTCTGCCCGGTCCTCATGGAAGATTTTAATCGGCACCGTGTAATTGCCCAACCGTTTTATCGGTTCACTCAGTAGAATCTTCTTTTTATCGATTTCAAAGCCTAGCTCATGAAGGGAGTCCTTTAGATCCGCCGAACTCACTGAACCAAAAATGACATCTTTCTCTCCGGTTTTCCTCCTGAAAGAAAGGGTTGTTTCATTGAGTTTCTCAATCAGGGTTTTATAGGAAGCTCTTTCTTTTTCCACTTCTTTTCTCAATGCCTGCTGCTCGATCTCGATCATTTTCATGTTCGACGAGGTCACTTCCAGAGCTATTTTTTTGGGAATGAGGTAATTCCTTCCATATCCAGGGGCGATATTAACAATATCACCTTTTCTTCCGAGATTTTCCACATCCTGCTTTAAGATGACTCTCATTTTTCCTCCGATTCCATACTATCTCTAATCTTCTATAAAAGGAAGCAGTGCGAGTATGCGAGCTCTCTTTATCGCAGTCGACAGCCTCCGCTGATGATAAGCACAGGTACCTGTGATACGCCGAGGAGAAATCTTGCCTCTCTCCAGGATATACTTCCTCAAAATATCAACATTTTTATAATCGATTTCTTTGATATTCCTCTGACAAAACCGGCAAAATTTTCTTTTGGGTGGGAAATACCTGCGGAATGAACTTCTCTCGCTTCTCTGTTCTCTCGCCATCTTTATTCTTCCTCCTTCTCTTCTTCTGGAAGAGCAACATCCTCTCCCGCTCCCTCCTCCTTTTCAGCCGTCACATTTTTCTCATCAGGAGCTTTCACCTCCGTTTTCTCTCCATCATCATCTTCTTCTTCGTCTGTCTTTTCTTCTTTGCTGGCCGCTTTTTTCTTGGCCGCTGGTTCCTCTTCCTCTGGGGTGGCTGTTTTTTCTGCTGCCTCTTTTTCTTCTTCAGGTGCTTTTTCCTCTATTTTTTCCTCATCAGGAATCCCTGTCTCGCCGACTTCGTCCTCAGGGGCCATCTCTTCCTGAAGAACATCTTTTTCTTTTTCCGTCGAAACGGCCTTCTTTTTTCGGCGAATGCTTTTTTTCGGCTCTTTTTTCACCGTTAAATAGCGCAAGATGGCCTCTGATTGCTTGAAGCGTCTTTCCAGTTCAAACGGGATATCCGAATCTCCCTCATAGAGAAAAAAGACGTAGAATGCTTCTTCAAATTTCTTGATGGGGTAAGCAAGTTTTCTCTTTCCCCATCTGTCCTCATTGATCATTTTCCCCTTTTTTTTAGAAACGACTTCAACCATTTGCCCAATGATTTTTTCAGTCTCTTCTTCTTCTAAGTTTGGGGATAGGAGAAATGCTGTTTCGTATTGTGTCATCGACACCTCCTTATGGATTCACAGCTCCTTCTTCTTCGAGAAGGAACAAGGAGCTTTTTTCTTCACTCTTTAACCAGTTGTCGTTTTTCCTCTCTGATTATACGTATTCATGGCGGCCTCCACTCTGCCGGCCAGGATCATCTCCAGCGCTTCACTGGCCCTCTTCAGGCCCTCTTCCAAAAGTCCGCTCTCTTTTTCATTAAAACTGGAGAGTACATATTCAACCGCATCCTCTTCGTGAGGCAGAGGCCCTATGCCAATTCTCATTCTCGGAAATTCTGTTGTTTCAATTTCTTCGACGATAGATCTCATTCCTTTATGGGTTCCTGCGCTTCCTCTTTTTCGGATCCTGATTTCTCCCAACGGGATATCCAGATCATCATAGACAACAAGAAGCTGCTCGGGCTGAATGTTCCTTCCTTCCAAGATTCGCTTCACAGCCACGCCGCTATTGTTCATATAAGTCTGAGGAAGCACCAGCATTATTTTCTCATTCTCCTTTTCGACCTCCGCAATTTTCGAAGAAAACCTTCGCTTCCTCAGCCGTGTCTCCCATGCCTTGGCCACACGCCTGACAAAAGAGAAGCCGATATTATGCCTGGTCCCAGAATAGCGTCTTCCAGGATTTCCCAGTCCAACAACGGCCCACAAACACTACTCCTTCTCTTTTTCTTCTTTTTTCTCTGTTTTTCCTTTCTCTTCTTCTTTCCTTGCTTCCTTCCGCTCTTCTGCCTCTTCCTCTTCTGGTTTCTCCTTCTTGATGACTTCGGGTTCTTCCTCTTCGCCAATCACCTCTTCCTCTTCCTCTTCAATTTCTATCTCTTCTTCTTTGGTCGGAACTTCGATGTGAACCAGGATGGACTCTGGATCGCTGATCAAAGTAATCCCTTCGGGAACAACAACTTCTCCGACTTTAAAGGATTGCCGGAGATGGAGTCCGCTTATATCTATCTCGATATGCTCAGGAATGTCGTTGGGAAGACATTCTATCTCAATTTCTCGAGTGATAAAGTCAACAAATCCTCCTTCTGTCTTGACGCCTATTGCATCTCCCACTGTAACCACTGGAACAGATACTCGAACAACCTTGTCCATGGCGATCTGAATCAAATCCGCATGAAGGATCTCATCCGTAACAGGATTCCTTTGCAGTTCCTTTATCATTGCATTCCTTGTCTCTGAATCGAACGAGACTTCAAAAACAGTATTCTCGCCCGTTTCGGCTTTTAAAATCTGAAAGAGATCCTTCTTTTCCAGAATCAGAGGCACATTGTCATCCTTTGCCCCATAGAGAATGACGGGAATCATCCCATCTCGTCTCAAACGGCGTGAGGCATTCTTGCCAAAAACATCTCTTTTCTCACCTTTTATCTTAAAACTCATCTTTTCTTCCTCCTCAAATAAACAAAGAGCTCACAGAATACCCCTTGTTGATCCTCCGGATGGCCTCTCCAAAAAGAGGGGCAACAGAGAGAGATACGAATTTATCTGACGAAATCGCTTCCTCTTTCAAAGGAATCGTGTTGGTCACGATCAGTTTTTCTAACTCAGAATTATTAATTTTTTCCACAGCCTGTCCGGATAAAATCGCATGGCTGCAGGCCGCATAGACCTTTTTTGCTCCTTCTCTTTTAAGGGCCTCGACGGTGTGGACAAGAGTCCCTCCTGTGTCGACCATGTCATCCAGTATGACCACATCGCATCCTTTGACGTCTCCGATGACATGAAGAACTTTCGCCTCGTTCGGAGCCGGCCTTCGTTTATCTATGATCGCCAGCTCGGCAGACATCCTTTTGGCAAAGACTCTGGCTCTCCCCACGCCTCCCGCATCAGGAGAAACCACGGTAAAATCCTCAAGCTCCAGATTCTGCATGTAGTTAGCTAATACAGGAGCCGCTCTCAGGTTGTCAACAGGGACCGAGAAAAATCCTTGAATTTGTGGCGAATGAAGGTCCATGGTCAGAACCCTCGTGGCTCCGGCAGCTTCCAATAAATCAGCAATCAGTCTCGCCGATAAAGGAACCCTCGGCCGATCCTTCCAATCCTGACGCGCATAGCAGTAGTAGGGGATAACAGCGGTAATCCTCTCGGCCGACGCCCGCTTGAACGCATCTATCATTATGAGAAGCTCCATCATGTGAAAGTTCGCATCGTTATTGCCGGATTGGATGACAAAGACATCCTCCCCTCTGACATTTTCATCGATATAAAAATGAATTTCCCCATCGCTGAAGCGCTCGAGGACGCATTTTCCCAATTCGACCTTCAAGAACTCCGCAATCTCTTTAGACAAAGAAGGATTAGAAGATCCTGCGAATATTTTCATTGTATTCTCTGTTTTCATTCCTTCTCCTCTCATGAGGAAATTCACCTTTCCTCTTTGGCTGGGGCGGGAGGATTCGAACCTCCGAATGGCGGCTCCAAAGGCCGCTGCCTTACCGCTTGGCTACACCCCAGGCTTAATATTCTTCTGGTATCTCTCCCGAGATAACGTCTCTACGAGAAGCGCGGGAAAGCTCTTTTCGATTTCGCACAAGGCATTCTCTGCCTTCTCTCTTTCCGAAAACAGCCCGAATAAAGAAGAACCCGTCCCACTGACTAAGGACAACTCTGCTCCATATCTCTGGAAAAGGCTCTTAATGGTTCTGAGTTGAGGATGGAGGCGGAAAACCGTCTCTTCTAACTCGTTCTCTAGAAAACCAAGCTCTCTGCAGTCTAAAAACTTGATAATTTTACTGTCTTTGCTTGGTGAAGTCAAGGAGAACTGAAGCTGCTCATAGATGGAAGCCGTAGAGATAGACAACTCAGGCAAGACTAGCAAACAGGAGGTGGAGGGGATGTCGGCCACAGGAGTGATTTTGTCTCCCTTTGTTGTGCCCAAGCACAACCCCCCCTCGAGAAAAAAGGGAACATCGGCTCCCAGCTCCGCCCCAAAATCCATGAGCGTTTTTTTCTTCAGACCAAGTGCCCAGCACTCATTCAAGGCATAGAGAGTCATGGCCGCATTGCTGCTCCCTCCTCCCAATCCCTTTCCTGGGGGAATCGTCTTGGTGACATCTATCTTGATTCCCTGAGTTATCCGGAAATTCTCTTTCAGGAGAAGAACCGCCTTAAAAATAAGGTTGTCTTTTCCCCAAGAAATCGTCTGGTCATCTCCTTTGAGGAGTATTCTGTCCTGCAGGGGGAGAGAGAACTCCAAAACATCATAAAAATTTATTGTCTGGAGAAGGGTTTTCACCTCATGGTAGCCATCATCCCTTTTTCTGATGACTTCCAATCCCAGGTTGATCTTGGCAAAAGATCTAATTCTCATCGGTCAATATCTTCTCGATCTCTTCCCAGCTGACTCGTCTGTAACCGGCTAAAAAAGATAGAGAAAAAGCATCCTTCTTTTTGGCCGGTCTGTTGAAGTCAACCCGGAGTATCTTCAGGCGTCCGGAATTCAGGGGATGCTGAAAAATGAGAATACGAGGGATATGGGAACCGGAGAGAAATTCTTGGACTTCAAAATGAAGATTCTCTCTCGTTCCAGCCAGGACCCGACCTTTTTCGTCCCTTTTCAGATTCCAGCTTTCACCGTTTTTATCCCTCCCGACCGCCTGGGCTCTCTCTTCCCATTTTCCTTGAATAAGATTAATCATCTCTTCCAGGCTCAGTCGAAATCCCAGGAAATAGTCAATAATCTCTTCCTCCTCTCCTTCCCAGTAGACCTTTTTAGACGGGATAAAAAAAACCGCTCTTTCGTTGTCAACTATAATTTGGTAGAGGGTTCTCCCCAATAGAAAATCTGAAACTTCGATGCGTCCCTGGCTAGGAAGCTGAAACAGGAAGGTGAATTTTGACCGGGCGGATCCCTGCTCTCCTGAAATTTTAAGGGAGGCATGCCCCTCTAATCTTTCAATATTCGAAGGAACCGGTTGAAGGAGAATTCCGGTCGGCCGGCAGCAGAAGAGCAAGAACAGAATAACCGACGCTCCTGAGAAAAGGAAAAATCTTCCTGCCCAGGAATGTCCTTCTGTCTTTGAGTTTGTGCTGCCTTCAACCGGATTCATGGCTTTTTAACCATCCTGAAGTCACTCATGATAAAGTCATGTCCTCAACAATCTCTCTGGAACTCTCCACTATTTGGCATTCCTTGTTCCCCCTTTGAATCACTAAGAGAAAATCAAGAGAGAAGGGGATCCCTGCCGGATTAACCGGACTCCATTCTAAATGCAGGATGACAATCAAAGCCTTTTCTCTCTAATCTATTGAAGTGCCCCACAGGCTATTTGTCCTTATCTTCTCCGAGAGAGAATCCATAATCATGGGTTTTTATTTTCTTCTTTCTCTTTTCCGATGCTTCTCCTTCTTCATCCTTATCAGGAGAAGAATCTGGTCTCTGGGAATCTACCATCTGTCTCTTTCCCTCCACCTTACGCCTTTCTCCCTCATCAACGAGGGAAAATCCGTAATCTTCTGTCTTTATCTCCTTGACTTTCTTTTTTCTTCTAAAGAGAGGGTAAAATGGGGATTTCAGTCTTTTTCCAAAGCAAGAAAGATTGGGGCTCAATACTAAGAGAAGAAAGAACGCGACAAAAATGATTAAAATCCCATAATATCCTAATTTCATCTTATTCCTCGAAGGCGCTTGTTATCAAACCTTCCCGAATAACAACGAATTTAATTATATTCTTGCCTCCAGATTTAGTCAAACAAAGGGAAGTGCGGGAAATGGGGAGATCGATTTGGGCTGAAGTTATTCCGTTATTTGGCTTCTTCTGTGTCTTCCTGAAAATCTGGGATTCTCGCCTTCACTTTTTCTCCCCCAATATAAAATCCAATCACGAAGGCGGCAGACGCAGAGAGGAAGAGTAGAAGAGTTTTGAAAAGATCTTTCATTGTGACCTTCATCTAAATTTTAACTAAAACGCAAAAAAAGTCAATAAATTAAAGGGGTCGCATCTTAACTTTTAACATATCTGCAAGAATTCTTGATTAGCAGCACTTTATTTGATGCTCAAGAAGGTAAAAAAGAGAGAGTATGTATATGGAAATGTCAAATGTTAAGACACAACTCCATTCGATGCTCCAATTTGATTTTTCCCTGTTTTCTTTGTATATTCTTCCTGTATCCCCGCATCAGAGAGGACAGAAAAATGAGAAAAATAATAGGACTATCATTTCTTTCTCTCTTTATCTGCCTCCTCTTTCTCTGGCCACAAGGAACAAGAAAACCGGTTTGGGCCAAGAGTTTTTATTATGGTGATGCCGACGAGCTTTCCAAATACATTGATTTCTTTCTCCAGAATGTAAGAATAGATTCTTTTCCCGCAGGAAAAATCGTGGCTCTCATCGCCCCCCATGCTGGATATGGTTACTCCGGCCAGGTGGCTGCCCACGCCTACTGCTTGGTCCAAGGGAAAGATTATAAGACAGTAGTGATCATCGGCCCTTCCCATCGATACGGATTCAAGGGCTGCTCTATTTACCTCAAAGGAGCCTACGAAACCCCTCTGGGAATAGTCGAAGTGAACGAAGCCCTGGCCTCGGAACTCTCGGAAGCTACAGGATTCAAATATGTCCCCCAAGCCCATCAGCAGGAACACTCTATCGAGGTTCAAATCCCTTTCATCCAGAAAGTTCTCCCCAGCGCAAAGATCGTGCCTGTTCTCATGGGGATTCAATCTCGAAAGACCATTATGACTCTGGCTAATGGGCTCTCAGAAATTTTACCCGGCAAAAAAGCTCTGGTCATCGCTTCCACTGATCTCTCCCATTTTTTTCCCAAACAAAAAGCCAATGAGACAGACTCCAACACGATTAAACTCATCCAGTCATTCGAAACAGATACTCTCCTCGGAAAACTCGACAGAAGGGAAAACATCATGTGCGGAGGGGGCCCGGTTGTTTCAACCCTGCTCTATTCCCAAAGCCAAGGTGAGCCAGGGGCCGAGATTCTCCAGTATGCCGACTCGTCCGATGCTGGAGGTTCTCAATCAGAAGTTGTGGGATATGCCGCCGCTGCCCTCTATCTCAAAGGAACTGAATCTCCTGCTGGACTTACTGCAAGAGTAAAAGAAGAGCTCCTCCAGCTCGCCGGGTCAGCTATAAACCAGTTCATCAAAGAGAAGAAACTTATTGACTACAAGACAAAGAACCCGGAATTGTTAACCAAGAAAGGAGCTTTTGTCACTCTCAAGAAAAAGGGGTTTCTCAGGGGCTGCATCGGGTTCATTGAACCCGTCTTGCCTCTGTATGAAACTGTCATTCGGGCTGCCATCTATGCCGCTTGTCAGGATCTGAGGTTTCCTCCTGTCACAGCCGATGAGCTCAAGGATTTAGAGATTGAAATTTCAGTCCTCACCACTCCCCAAAGGATCCATGACCCCCTTCTGATCGAGGTCGGCAAACATGGTTTAATCATAGCCAAAGGCGATCACAGAGGAATTCTCCTGCCGCAAGTCCCTGTCGAGAACAGTTGGCGCCGGGAGGAATTCCTTGAACGAGCCTGTTTGAAGGCCGGACTCCCCAGGGACGCCTGGACATCAGGAGCAGAGATATATATCTTCGAAGCCATCGTTTTCCACTAAGCCTTTCCTCTTTCTACAGCTCCGCTGAGAAAAAGGGCAGGTCGTGATTTATCTGGAAAGCCGAACAGGGACGTAATCTCATCACAGAAGGCTCTGGTATCACCCAAGCCTGATCCCGGCTGAATTTGACCTTTCCTGAACAGGAGAACGAAAAAGTGCTTTAATCACAAACACGAATCGTATAAAATTTAAACTTCATAATTGATAATCATCCGCCACAGGATAAAAGAATGCCGCTCTACGAATACAAATGCCAAAAATGCGCCTCCGTCTTTGAAGTCATACAGAAAATCAGCGACTCCCCTCTTACTGAATGCCCGGCGTGCGGAGGGATGTTGAAAAAAGTCATCTCGGCTCCCGCGATTCAATTCAAAGGCAGTGGCTTTTACATCACTGACTACGCCAAAAAGAAAAAGCCAGAGAAAGAAGCCAGGCCCGAAAAGAAACAAAAAAGCGATAAGAAAGAAGAAGCGAAGGGAAAGACAGGCTCTGATAAGCCTCCTTCCGAAAAAACTTAAAAGAGAGAAGACCCTCTTCTTTCGCCTGCGTCTCCAGCAGAAAATTACACTCTAAAGACTGAAAAATTCCTTTTTTTCCTGAAGGACGCGCTGACAAGAGAAGCGATCACTTTCCTGATTCTTTGCGTTGGGTTCTTTCTATCTTCTCCCTCCCTTTTTGACAAGATTGAAATTAGTGCATAAAATTGAGTGCATGAAGATCGTCATCCGCGTTCCCAATTGGATCGGGGATTCAGTGCTGGCTCTCTCCGCCATCGAGAGCTTGAGTCAAAACCTCCCCGAAGCTCAAATATGGATCGTCACCAATGAATGGGTCAAAGACCTCTTCATGTCTCACGCGCTTATTAAAGGAACAATTCCGCTGTCCGGAGCGAACAGCATCAAGAGTTTGAAGGATTCAGCAAAAAAAATTAAAGAGTATCGCTTTGACACCGGAATCCTCTTCACGAATTCCTTCATCTCTGCTTTCCTCTTCTATCTCGCCAAAATTCCACAGAGATGGGGCTACTCAAGGGATGGTCGTGGACTCCTTCTGACAAAAAGAGTGTTTCCAAGAACCCTCGAAAACTCCCCCCACCAGGTGGATTACTACATGGGGCTCATCTCTGGATTGGGGTATAAAACTCTTTCTCCGCAACTCTCTTTTCCCTTAACTCAGGAGGAACAAAGAGAAGCCAGAGAGAAGCTTCTTTCTTGCCATGTAGATTTTCAGAATCCCGTTATCATACTTAACCCAGGGGCATCTTACGGCCCTGCGAAAAGATGGCCGGCTGAAAAATTCGCGGAGCTCGGAAGCCTTTTGCAGGAACGAAACAAGGCAACTGTTGTCATTACTGGCTCTGGAAATGAAAGGGGATTGGCTGAATCTATCTCTTCCCTCATGGCAAAAAAACCCATCAACCTATCTGGACAGACAAGCCTGCGGATGCTTGCCGGGCTGATCAGCCAGTCAAATCTATTCGTCACCAACGATTCAGGGCCCATGCACATGGCCAATGCTCTTAAAGTCCCGGTTACGGCCGTGTTCGGACCGACCGATCCGAGTGTTACCGGCCCTTATCAGGAACCGTCTGCCGTCGTCAAGAAAGAAGTCCCCTGTTGGCCGTGTGCCTATAGAGAGTGCCCGTTTGATCACAGGTGCATGATGAATATCTCTCCCGAGGAAGTGTATAAGGCCTGCCAGAGGTTTCTATGATGAAAAAAAAAGCCGTGTTTCTCGACAGAGACGGGACCATCAATAAAGATGTAGGCTATCCCGGCTCCTTCAGTGCGATTGAAATCTACCCCTACAGCTTTGAAGCAGTCAGAAAATTGAACGAGGCCGGATTGGCAACCGTTATCGTCACCAATCAATCCGGAATCGGGAGAGGGCTTATTCTCGAGAAAAACCTGAAAGAAATCCACGAAAAAATGAGAGCTTTATTTGCCCAGCATAACGCTCATTTCGACGGAATCTATTACTGCCCCCACTATCTTTTTTCTCCAAATCCTGAATACAAGGATGACTGTCAGTGTCGAAAGCCTAATCCTGGGATGGCGGACCAAGCCGCCAAAGATTTGAACATCGACACCACACAATCTTACATAGTGGGAGATAAGGTAGAAGATATCCTCTTTGGGTTGAACATTCAAGCGAAGCCTATACTTTGTCTCACAGGATTTGGCCAGGAATCATTACCCAAACTCAAAGAAAAAGGAATAAAGCCTGTTTACGTGGCCCAGAATCTTCTGGAAGCAGTCGAATGGATCCTGCGACAGGAGAAAAAGGAGGATTCTGACAAATCCTGACCGAATATTTAAAAAAAGGAACACTCCACGGCGATGATTCGATTTGACGATATCCTGGATAAGGTTTCTTCTTCTTATTCTGAGAAAGATATCACTCTTCTGAAGAAAGCGTATGTGTTTGCCGCGCAGGCTCATAAGGGCCAAACTCGCCGCTCTGGAGAGCCCTATTTGAGCCATTCCCTGGAAGTGGCCAACATGCTGGCCGATATGAGATTGGACAAAACGACCTTGGCTGCTGGGCTCCTCCATGATGTCCTCGAAGATACCGACGCGACGGCCGCAGAACTGACACAAGCATTTGGAGAGGAAATCACTCATCTGGTGGAAGGCGTGACCAAAATCAGTCGAGTCCAGGAGTCGTCTCCTGAAGCAAGGCAGGCAGAAAGTATAAGGAAAATCATACTCGCTATGACTGACGACTTGAGAGTAATTTTTATCAAGCTGGCCGACAGGATACACAACCTGAAAACTCTAAAATTCTTATCAGAGGACAAACAAAAACAGATCGCCAGGGAAACTCTAGAGATATACGCCCCTATAGCCAACCGCCTCGGGATGGGGCGGATTAAGGCTGAACTTGAAGACCTGTCGTTTCGCTTCGTTAGTCCAGAAGATTATTTCAAAGTCGCCTCTCTTGTTGATTCCCGCCGGAAAAAGGCAGAAAAAGAGCTCAAGAGATTTAAAACATCGCTCGAAAACTTGATGAAAGAAAACAAGATCCCCACTCAAATTTCCTTCCGCATAAAAAGACTCTACAGTATAGATAACAAGATGAAAAGGCGAAATATCGATTTCGATCAAGTCTACGATTTCATGGCTTTGAGGCTTATTACCGATACTGTAAAAAACTGCTATGCGGCTTTGGGAATCATCCATCAGAAATGGCCGCATCATCCGACACGGTTCAGAGACCTTATTGCCATACCCAAGCCCAATCTTTACCAGTCTCTTCATACAACGATAATCACCGAAAAGAACCAAACTATCGAAATTCAAATCCGAACTCACGATATGCATAATCTTGCTGAAAACGGCATTGGCGCCCACTGGAAATATAAGGAAAAAGATCCCAGTCATATCATGAAAGAGGATAAAAGACTCCACTGGCTCAGAGAAATGGTCGACCTCTACAAAGAGCAGAAGAGTCCCAGGGAATTCCTGAAGAGCCTGAAAACCGATCTTATCCCCGAAGAAATTTACGTTTTTACACCAAAAGGAAAAGTGATTACACTCCCGCTCGGGTCTTCTGCTTTGGATTTTGCATTTAAGATTCACACGGAAATAGGGCTCCACTGTTCCACTGTTAAAATCAACGGCAAGAGCGTTCCTTTGAAAACAATCCTCAAGACTGGGGATATGATCGAAGTCATCACTTCTCCGGAAAAAACGCCTACCAGAGATTGGTTGAACATCACCTTTACATCGACTGCCCGGCACAGTATCAAACGCTGGCTAAATCTTCAGAAGAGGATGAAAACCACGGCCTTGGGGAAAAAATTATGGGAAAAAGAAATCAAGAAGTATAAGGGCCCTCCAGAATGGTTAAGGGAAAAAGCTATCCTCAAAAAGCTCTATGCCGCAACACACTTCAGAGCCAAAAAGATGGAAGATTTTTATGCCTTAATTGGGTCTGGAAAAATCATTCTGGAAAAAAAATTCATGGAAAAACTTTTCCCTGCCGAAGAGGTTGTGAAGAGAAAAGAAACTTTAATCAAAAAAGTTGTGACAAAAGTAAGCAAGAAGCCGAAACCGGTCATCCAGGTCAAGGGTGTCCATCTTGCGAAATGCTGTTCTCCCGTCAAGGGAGAGTCCATTATCGGCTACATTACTGCCGGCAAAGGGATAACTGTGCACTCTATGCGGTGTCCCCGGGTCGTCAAGGAAATTTTGGATAATGAACGGATGGTTGAGGTTTCCTGGGATGATGCCCCGAAAGGGATTTATACAGGCAAACTTTTGATAATGGGAGAAGATTCACCTGGAGTCTTGGCTAAAATCACAGCGCAAATTGCCCAGTTAGAAGGGAATATTACCAAGGCTGACGTGATAACTTTTGCGGATAAAAAAGCCCGAATAAGGCTATCCATTATCATTCAGGACATCAAACAACTTGAAGCAATAATCAAAAAGCTTACGGGCATAAAAGAAATTTTCTCTGTAGAAAGGATGTGACGGCGGCTAGTGGGTTTTAACCACTTTACCTGAACGAAGACATCTTGTGCAAACCCATATCCGCTTAATCCCTGATTTCGTTTGAGCCTTCACAGGTTGCAGATTCGGCTTCCACTTTTTCTTCGAAGCCTTATGAGAATGGCTGACGGAGTGGCCAAAGAGGGGGCCTTTTCCACAAATTTCACACACTTTTGGCATTTTTCTACTCTTATGAAAAGACTTTTTATACCACATTCTGAAGAAAAATCCAAACAATTTATAGATATAAGGAGAACTTCTCTTCTCGTGACGAGTAAGTGCAGGGGAGAGGGCTCTACTTCCTGCTTGTGCTTCAGTACAGATAAGAATATCGGGAAAAAATCATCTCAAGAAAAAATTGAAATGAAATGAGGGCCAGCCTCCTCTTATTCATTTTGCAAGACAGGTGTCACCTTTTTACGACGGTATTGACTTCCTTTTTTATCATTTTCAGGCTGTTTAAGTTGGTATGAAATTTGCATATTGTTTATGTTTTCTTGACGAATAACTGAAAAAGCTGTAATTTAAAATATGAAGGTAATAACGATGCATAGAAAATTTACATTTTATCTTCTTGCGCTTTTATTTCTTCCCCTTTTCTTTTTCGGCTGCAGATCCAGCCTTCAGCCTAACCAAATCCAGTTCGGGATTACAGCCGCTCAAAGAGGGCTGTGGGATGAAGCGATATTTCGCTGGAAAAAGGAAGTCCAATCCAATCCTGATTCTGCCGCTGCCCATAACAATCTGGCAGTTGCCTACGAGCTTAAGAGACAGTGGGACGAAGCCAGAAAAGAATATGAAATTGCCTTGAAGCTTTCTCCGAATAACAGCCACATAAAGACAAATTTTGAGAACTTCAAGAAAAACCTGGAAGCGCGAGAAGTGGAAGACAAAAAAGAGAAAAATGAAAAAAAATAAAGTCATATTTATCCTCCTCCTTTTCTTTTTCGTATCCTGTTCTTCTGTCAACTATTTCAGAGTGAATCTCGAAGTCCCCGGAAGGCCTGTCTTCGATATTAATCAGTTCGACGAAATCATTGTCACCGATTTTTTTATCAAACAAGAAACAAAGGATTTCGACTTGAATCAAGAACTGGTCAACTATTTCGAAACTCAAATGAAGCAAAATTTTAAGGCAAAAGTCTCAGCAAGAAGAGTCTCTTTGTCCGATGAAAAGCTTTTAAAGGACAAAGCCTTCTGGAAAAATATCCAGCCGGATTCACAAGACACAGTTCTGTTCACTGGAACAGTTGATTACCTTGAGGAAGTCCGGAAGGCTATCGTTCAAATCAAAAAAAAGGCTGACGCCACGTTCCAACGGGATAAAGCCATAGAAGAGAGAAGATTTTATACTTTGACTCTTGTTTTTTACATGATCGATGCCCAAACAGGAGAGATTCTTTACACCAAAGATTTCAAGGAAACCCAGGGCTACAGAAATCCGAACCAGACTGCCGCTTTTGCCTTCTTTGATTTGGCAGACACAGTGAGATCAAAGTTTTTCAGCAACGTCCTGGGCGCAGTTAAAATACAGCAAAGATACCTCATTAAAGATTAACAAGGGAGAACAACATGAAAGATTACATAATCCGTCTCTTTATTCCAATTTTATTACTCCTCCTTGTCACGCAGGCATTTGCCCAGTTCTATTACATTCCCTATTACGGAAAGAATAAAGTCCAGTACTCAAAGTTTAACTGGAACATCTACAGGACCGATCATTTCAACATTTACCACTACTTTGATAATCCCAAACTCTTAGAAAACATCGTGGAAATGTCTGAGAGCGCATACGTGAAAATCAGTCAGGAGATCAAACATTCACTCTCCGCACAAGTGCCTCTCATTTACTATAAAACCTACACAGACTTTGAGCAGACAAATCTCCTCCCCACTTCGGAAGGCATCCTGGGTGTCTCAGAGCCGATCCTTTACAGAGTGATTATCTACGGAGACATGACTCTTGACCAAATTCAAGGACTTATCGAACATGAACTTTCTCATATTTTCGAATATGACCTTCTGTTTGGCAGCCCTGGCGGGGCAGCGTACTCCCTCAGCTATCCTCCTGATTGGATCATGGAAGGCTGGTGCGAGTACAATACTCATACCTGGGATCCCTGGTCTCGCTTGGTTGTCCGGGATGCGGCCCTCAACGACCGGGTTCCTGAGCTTACTGAATCAGGCAACCTCTTTGCTCGTTATCCAACACCTCGACCTCCTTCTTATGACTTCGGACATGCCATGTTTCAATTCATGGAGAAAAAATTCGGGAAAGACAGCATAAGGGAATTCTGGCATTCACTTAAGCGCTCCCCTCTTATCGGAAGGCGGAATCCGATCAGAAGAACATTTAAATTGACGCACAAGCAGTTCAACCATGAATTCAAGAAATATCTCAGAGAGGAGTTTAAGGATTTTGCCAACAGGGAAAATCCTGAAGATTACAGCATCCCTCTGGGCCCTGAATTTCCAATGAATCCGTATTACTTCGCCCTATCTCACGCCGTCTCCCCATCGGGAGATATCGTCGCTGTTCTCACGGCGAATATTAAGTCCGGCGATCTAGACATTGTCCTCATTTCCACCAGAGACGGCTCTGTCATTCAGAACATAACCAAAGGGTACACGATCAAGTACGAATACATCCGTTTCGACATTGATCCCGCTCAAGGCGCTGATATTTCTTGGGCGCCAGATGGGGACAAGATCGCTTTCTTCGGACGCACCGGAGAAAAATACGCTCTTTATATTGTCGACCCTGTAGCTGGAAAGACCATACAAGAAATTCTCATCCCCTTCGACAGGCCTGCTTCTCCTTGTTTTTATCCTGAGAGCGATGCACTTCTTTTCGTCGCCTTTGACAATGGAATCCACGATATCTACAAGGTCGACCTGGAGACCAAGGCTTTCCAGAATCTGACCGAGGATGACCTTTATGAGAAGGCGCCGTTCATCTCGCCGGATGGAAAACTGGTCGCTTATACGATTCGCCTGGGTTCCTATGACAAGCTTTTTATTTCTCCGATCGACAATCTGAAGAATAAAACACAGCTGACCTTTGGTGAAGGGAATACTGCCACTCCTTCCTTTTCTCCTGATTCCGAGGAAATCTATTTTTCAGGAGACATGAGGGATGCCTATAACATTTATTCCTTGAACCTTAAAACAGGTGTGCAGAAGCGCTACACCGACGTCAGGACAGGGAACTTCTTCCCTGTTCCTCTTCCAAACAATCCCAAAATGATTATTTTTTCCTCATTCAACAAGGGTGCGCTCCAGCTATTTAAAAGCGAGTTCGAAGGAGAAGTGGAGAAAACAGTGGCTTTCAACGCAAATTTAAGCGAGAAGGATTTCGATAGGTATGAACCAATCCTCTCGCTCGATATCAGCGAAGAAAAAATCGAAGCGCATAAAAGCCTCGGTAAACTGTATCTCGCGGGACGACCCCCCATCAGCACCTTCATTGCCTCAGACGGTTCCATCTACGGCGGTGCGGCCATCAGCCTCTCCGACATCCTGGGCGATCACACATTCACTTTTATGGCCTACCAGGTGCAGAATTACCGATCATACGCCGTCGCCTATCTCAATCAAAAAGGAAGACTCCAGTATGCGGCCAATCTCTTCCAGTACACTCTTTTCTATTATCTCTCTTCTTACTATGACCCTTTCTACTATGATAATCCCCTTTATACCCCCAGAAATGCAACTGCCACCCGTAAAATTACAGGGGCTCAAATAAACGCATACTATCCTTTCAGCCGATTCTACCGAGCTGAGGCCTCCTTAGGCTACTTTAACTACGAAGAAGACTATTCCAGTACTCTGCCAACCGGATACGGAGGATTTTGGAACGGAAATATCGTCTCCGCAGATTTCGCTCTTATCGGAGAAACCACGCGTTTCAAATACCCTTACGGTCCTATGTCCGGTAACACCTTCATGGTTTCTCTTTCTCAATCCATCCCTGTATCAAACAATTTCCTGCAGAACACAACCGTTCAGGCCGATCTCCGTCAATATCTCTATCTTGGGAGCGACTTTCTTTTTGCCCTCCGCTTCAAGGGATTTGCCAGCAGGGGAAGGAATCCTTATGTTTTTTATTGGGGCGGAAACAACGAGGTCCGTTCTGTGGGATTCTACTCAATCGTCGGAAATGAGGGATGGCATGCCAACCTGGAATTCCGATTCCCGGTCATCAACGGCGCCCAAACGATTATCGGCGAGCTTGGACCGTTTCGCGGAACCTTCTTCTTCGATCTCACCCGGGCCAAAATCAAAGGGTATCCGGCCGAAATTGCCACGATTACCTATGATGACTTTGGAAATCCAACAGGGTGGAAAGTGAGTGAGGCCGTTGGTGCTTACGGCTGGGGTTTCCAGTTCTACTTCCTGGGTCTTCCTTTTCACTTCGACTTCGCGAGGTTGATCACAATCGATGATTTTTCATGGCCATTTAAGATGGAATCTTCGGGTAAATACAAGTTGCGCTTTTGGATCGGTTACGACTTCTAAAAAAAAATAAAATTTTCTTGAATTCCCCACACAAGAGTGCTAAACTACGCTCGCTTTCCCGTCCTTAGTCAGGAAAGAAGCAAGTCTTTTCCACAGGTGTGGATAAATCTGTGGAAATCTAAAGCGGCCAAATGGAACCTGAAGAAAAAATTAACCCTTGGCTCCAGATTATGGAGGCTCTTCAAAAAAAAGTTGACAAAAACAGTTATGAAACATGGTTCGAGCCGACATCATACATAGGTAAGGAAGAAAACTCTCTCTACATCAAGGTCCCCAATTCTTATTTCAAAGACTGGCTGTCTTTCCACTATTCAGGCCTTATAAACAGATGCTCTCAAGAAATCTACGGCAAGGTGTTCGATGTTAAATTTATCTTCGATGATGATGCTTCATCGTTCAAGCGACGTTCACCGCACGATAGAAAGTCGAAACGAGGCCCCCTTCTCAATCCCAATTTGAACCCGAATTACACTTTTCAGAATTTTGTCGTCGGCTCCTGCAACCAGTTCGCCCAAGCGGCCTCAATGGCTGTCACCAAGAATCCGGCTAAATCATACAATCCTCTTTATATATACGGCGGTGCCGGACTTGGAAAAACACATTTGATGAACGCCATAGGACATCTGACTTTGGAAAATAATCGCCGTATGAAAATTCTCTACATAACGACAGAAAAATTCATGAACGACCTGATCAACCATTTGCAGTACGGAAAGATCCTTGACTTCCGACAGAAATACAGAAGCGTTGATGTTCTTTTGATGGACGATATCCATTATCTCTCCGGAAGAGAACGAACCAAAGAAGAGTTCTTCCATACATTCAATCACCTCTATGACAGTCAAAAGCAGATTGTCATTTCCAGCGACTGTCCTCCCAAGGAAATCCCTAATCTTGAAGAGAGGTTTCGTTCTCGTTTTGAGTGGGGTTTAATCGCAGACCTCAAGCCTCCGGACATCGAAACAAGGATTGCTATTTTGAGAAAAAAGTCTGAGCTTGAGGGCGTTGAACTCCCGGAAAGCGTCGCTCTTTTCATCGCCGACAAAGTTCATTCCAACATAAGAGTTCTGGAGGGCTATTTGCGTCGCGTTATTGCCTACGCTTCCTTGAAAGGCGAAAAGGTCGATCTAGACTTAGCTAAAGAAGCACTCAAGAGCCTCCTGGATTCGACATCGACCATAGTGACTGTAGAAAAAATCCAGAAGATTGTCTGTCACAAATTCAACATTAATCTCTCTCAACTCAAATCAAAGAATAATTCACCCAAGGTGGCTTTTCCCCGCCAGATTGCCATGTATCTTTCAAAAACATTGACTAAAACTTCCCTACCGGAAATCGGGAAGAAATTCGGTGGAAAACACCATACAACAGTCATCCACAGTATCCGCAAAATTGAAAAAATGCACAACAAAGATCCAGAATTCAACAGAGAATTGAACAGCTTGATTAGTTCCATTCAGTAGTAAAATCAGTTGGTTATAAAGTATTTTCACTTTTCATTTGCTTTTATTATATTTATTATTTACTCTTAATCTGTATTAATTAAATAATATTAATACATTTAGTAAAAAGGTGGAAAAATGAAATTCTCGATAAAAAAAGAAGAGATCGCCAGTGAACTCCAGCTTCTCCAAGGAATTGTTGAGAAAAGAAACACCATGCCCATTCTGGCAAACATTCTTGTCAATGCGACCGAGAAAGAGATTGAGCTCACAGGGACGGATTTGGAGGTAGGATTGAAGACTCATTTTCCGGCGAAGATTGAAGAAGAAGGCTCTATTACTTTATCCGGAAAGAAAATTTTTGAAGTAGTGAAGTCACTCCCAGAGGGAAAAGAAGTCACGTTCGAGGAAACCGGTGACCTGACAATGCAGATTACTTCAGGAGAGAGTAGATTCAAAGTGCTCTGCTTGCCAAAGGAAGATTATCCTCAGGTGCCAGAGGCAAAATTCGAGAAAAAAATTATTTTGCCTTTAGATATATTCCAGGAAATGATAGACAGAGTCTATTTTGCTATCACTCAAGAACAGAGATATTATCTCAGCGGAGCGCTCTTGATTATCAAAAATAAATCCATGGAGTTAGTGAGCACAGATGGACATAGGCTGGCGTACACGGCAAATTCCTTTAAAGATTTAAAAGTGGAGGATGAGATAAGGGCCATCGTGGCGAAAAAGACTTTGAGCGAGTTGAGAAAATTTGAAGACGAAACAATAGAGTTTGACTTGGATGAAAGCAACCTCTTTTTTAAGGTGGAAAACAGGACGTTGATGTCGAGGATTATTGAAGGGAAATTTCCGGATTTTGAAGCAGTTATTCCGAAAGACAACCCGAACACATTCAGTGTTTCAAGAGAAGAGCTGACAGAATCTGTGAGGCGAGTATCATTGTTTTCAACAGAAAGATCGAAAGGGATAAAATTCTTTATAGAAAAGGACGAAATAAGGCTCTTTTCGTCTAACCCGGAAATGGGTGAAGCTCAGGACAGAGTCGGCATAGACTATAAGGGGGAAGGCTTGGAGATTGGTTTCAATTCTCAGTATCTTCTGGATTTTCTCTCCGCAGTCAAATCCGAAAGGATTCAATTTGAATTCAAGGACTCAAACAGCTCTGTCCTGATGAGGCCAGAAGTCAGCGAAAAGGTTGAGTATTTATACATCCTCATGCCGATGAAATTGTAGGCCCACCAGCTCCGATTTACCTTCCTGTTTTTCCAAAAGTCATTTACCTCATCATTGGATAGCTATAAGGGAAGGAAAAAGGTTTACAATTTAATGAGGTCCGTAGGCAATGAAGCCGCATGAGGCATAAAAGGATAATTCTCTTCTATTTGGTGTAGTAAATGATTAGATAACATTCAGGGGTGTCATCGCTCCAGTCAGATTTTTCACGCCATTCCCTCGTCAACCATCTCGGCCCTGCGGAACTCCGCGTGTTCATCAAATCTAACGCCCGGATATTGCCTAATCATACATAGCACAACCCGATGTATTCTGTCGTGCTCACACAGTCCTCGGGTCCGACTCCGTCGGATTCCCTCGAAGGTAAACATCGTTA
>Ga0180437_10001426_pt1 | contig 40942 bp, 30 predicted proteins | sample SS_ome_4_FD_132410 | JGI IMG/M metagenome (GOLD analysis project Ga0180437, IMG submission 132410) | Hypersaline lake sediment archaeal communities from the Salton Sea, California, USA - SS_3_D_1 metaG | ecosystem: Environmental > Aquatic > Non-marine Saline and Alkaline > Hypersaline >...
CAAGCTCTCGGAGGTATCCACCACAAGAATCACAAGCCCGGCTGCCTCCAGCGCAGCGAGCGACCTGACGACTGCCTCGCCACCGATTCCGTCGGCGCCCTCCGTCACCCCCGCAGTGTCAACCAGCCTCACTCGGACCCCATCCAGGTCCGAAACTTCCTCCAGCGTGTCCCGAGTTGTACCCGGTATGGATGAGGTGATCGCGCGGTTGCGATCCAGGAGGGCATTGAAGAGACTCGACTTCCCCACATTCGGGCGGCCAACTATCACAGCCAGAACTTCTTCTTTGAACACAGTACGCGCTGCGACCGATGAGAGAAGTTCCGAGATTTCCCTGATCGACTCCTGTATCCCCTCGCCCAGTTCCTCAGCGGAGATGATCTCAATTTCCTGATCCGAGAAGTCTATGCCGGCTTCGACACGAGCCAGAAGCGAGACCAGCTTCGCACGCGCCCGTTCGAACTCCTCGGACAGCTCCCCCGATAGTTGCGCGAGCGCCGCTCGCCGCTGCGACGAGGACTGCGACTTGATCAGGGAAAGGACTGCCTCGGCCTGCGAAAGGTCTATCCTCCCGTTGAGGAAGGCTCTCCTCGTGAACTCGCCGGGCTCCGCCGATCTGGCCCCCCTGGCCAACAGACCACCCAGCAGCGCTTGGAGGACCGGAGGCGAACCGAACGTATGGAACTCCACGATGTCCTCACGCGTGTAGGACGTCGGCGCGCGCATGACGTAGACGCCTGACGGCACCTTCCCAAGCGGCTCTCCGAGACCAATGCGTCCGCAGAAGTGGAAGTAGTTCCTTCCTGATGCCAGTTGCCTCGGCACAGAGATGAGCTCAGACGTGATCCGGAGAGACTCTCCCCCGCTCAAGCGTACGATCCCTCTTGCAGCGCTACCGGCAGGCGAAGAGACCGCAGCTATGGTGTCCTCATCGTGGGAAATCATGGCAATCGACCGCGCTCCGCATCGCAGCACGAATGGCGGAGCTTACTTCGTTCCCCTGGGTTTGAACTTCTTCTTGGTCCCCTGCCCCTTCACCGCAAGTTGCGCCGGGGCTTCCCCCCGATCTTCGAGCGTCTTGAGGTGCCTTCTGATTATGATCTGCTCGATCACTCCGACTGTTGTGCTGGTCGTCCAGTAGAGCACGAGTCCCGAAGGGACGTTATACAGAAGCCACCCGAAGAATATCGGCATAAGCTTGAACATGCTCTGCATCTGATTCTGCTGCGGGTCCATCGATGGACGCGCCATGAACTTCTGCTGCCATGCCATCGCGCCCACCATGATCAGGGGCAGGACGTTAAGCGTGCTTATGCCGAGAAAGTCAAACGGGAAGTCCAGCAGGGCGTCCGGACGGGACAGGTCATTTATCCAACCTACGAACGGGGCATGCCGCAGCTCTATAGCTAGGCTCAGCGCCCTGAAGAGCGCAAAGAAGACGGGCAGTTGAAAAACCATTGGAAGGCATCCGGCCAGGGGATTCACGCCCTGCTCCTTGTAGAGAGCCATCATCTCCTGGTTAAGCTTCTGCTTGTTCGTCTTGTATTTGTCCCGAAGCTCCGTCATCAGCGGCTGGAGCTTCTGCATCTTGTACGAGGATATCGCCTGTTTGCGACTCAGCGGGAACAGGACGAGACGGATGAGCAGGGTTAATAGGATAATCGAGAACCCGTAATTGTGGGTGACACGGTAGAAGGCGTGAAGGATCGCCAGCAGAATAACGCTAATGCTTCCAAAGAAGCCGTAATCCTGGAGCTGGACGTACCCAGGATAGGCCTTCAGCGCCGGCGTCAGCAGCGGCCCCATGTAGAACCGGTACTCGTCCGTGAGCGTACCGCCGGGGCTTACCGCTCTGCGCTTGGTCCTGATTGAAGGCACATAACTGCCCTCTATGTTGCGCACGGCAGCCTGGCTGACAAATGGCTCCCCTTCAGCCTGAAGCGGCTCAAGCAGGGATGCAAAGTACTGACTCCTGCTCGCAACCCACATTGGCTTGTCGAAGGCCCTTGTGTCCCCTGGCTCCTTCAGCCTCACGTTCCTCAGCTTCTTCTCATCCCTTTGTTTTACGACTCCCTGCAAGTAGCGAACACCTGAGAACCTTCCACCCTCGACACTGCCCTGAGCCATCATCCCTGTTCCACCGTACAGGTCGTAGTCCAGCACCAGCTCTCTGTCGGTCACGTTCTGTATCTCTATGCTCACGTCCAGGTGGTAGTTCCGAAGGCCCTCCGGGTCTTCAGGCGGGAGTCTGTAGGTCTTCGTGACGACGAGCCCGGTGGGCAATTCGGCCCGGAACGTGATGGCTCTGTCCCCTTCGCGAATCATTTCAAATGGCCACTGCCAAAGCCTCTGCGCTCCGGCATCGACACTCATGGCCAAGGACCGCAGCGGCTTGTCGGTTTCGGGCGCTGTCAGCGGCTTGAGGAGCGTAAGCAGGTTCTCGCGATCAGCATCCTTGTATTCCTTCAGCACTGCCTGCTCCACGGAGCCGCCTTCGGTGCTAAAGACCAGTTCCAGCGCCGAGGTCTCAAGCGTATACGTCTCCGGCTCCGGAAGATCCGTCGGCACAGGTACCGGAGACACCTCCGCGGTCAAGGCAGGAGTCACAGGCGCAGGTGTCTCTGTCGCAGCTGCGAACGCGGTGACGGTGGGCGTAGGTGACGCGACGGCGGGCCCGGCCACCGTTTCTTCCGCAGGCGGTTGGCTCTTCCCGGTGAGCAGCGGCATGACAAAGATCCAGTAGACCATCAGCACCAGCATCGACACGACCAGAAACGTCACGCTACGCTTGTCCATCCAGTCAATACCCTTTCAGTGCCCTCGCCTCAGGCGTCTCGCGAGGCTTTCGTCGAGTCCCGGCGTCTGCATGATCTTCACTACCGTATCTGACGAGTCGTACTCCACTCGCCGATACACGACCGTCCTCCCATCGAACGTCACGTAACATGCCCGCGGGTCGCCGTCACGCGGCTGGCCCACCGAGCCGACGTTGACAATTGCCTTGCTCCCGCCCAAGAAATGCGCCTCGGGCGGAGTCGCGGGCCGTATGAACTCGTCGTTCCCCTCCTCTATCACGCCCGGGATGTGGGTGTGTCCCACAAATGCGTACTTCTTGATCCGACCAAACAACACACGCATTTTTCTCTCGTTCTTGACGTGAGCCGGATAGATGTACTCGCGCAAGGCATCTCTCGGAGACGCGTGCGCGAAGAGAAGCCCGTCCCTCACACTCATCTTCGGCAGCGTCCGCAAGAAATCCATTTCCTCAGAATTCCCTCCGCCGCTCAGAACCGAGCGCGTCCACGTCATCGCCTTGTCCGCAACGTGACTGAATCGGTGCTCGCCGGAAACTGCAGCGGCGTCATGATTGCCCTTCAGCACGACTTTGAAACCCGGCGCAAGACGGAGGCACTCGACCGGGTTCGGCCCATACCCGACAATGTCTCCCAGGCACACGATTTCTCGAATCCCGAGCGCTTTGATGTCTGCGAGAACGGCTCTCAGGGCTTCCAGATTTCCATGGATATCGGAAAGGATCGCGATCACAGCTTGCGCCTCGCGCGGCTGATGACGATGCGGAAACGGTCCCGGCGCAAGCGCCCCGACTCAACCAGCAGCTTCATTCGCTCTCTTCAGGGAGCTCCGCCTCCTCGACCAGCATCACGGGAATACCGTCGCGGATCGGATAGCGCCTGCCGCACTTGGTACAGACCAGCCTGTCTTCCTCAAGCCGGACCGGCTCCTTGCATAACGGGCAGGCAAGTACGTCAAGTAGCTCTTTGGAAATCACACCTATTCTCCTGCTCGGGAACGCCACGAACTCCCTAAGATTATATTTGCCCGCCGAAGGCACACAAGAGAAAACTACCCGCCCACGCTTCCACGCCCCGTCGGGCGGCTATCTGCCTTGGTCCTCAACAGGAAAGTATCAGGCCTGCCACATCTCCCTAGGCCGTCACTCGCAAATGATCTTTCAAGAACGCGAGCACCTTGGGACGGACATCGGCCTCCCATGGCATCGCGCCGTGCCCGCCGCCCTCAACACCCACCAGCTCCGCCGTCACTCCAACCTCATTCAACGCTTCCGTCATCGTCACCGATTGCTGATAGGGAACAACAGCGTCCTCGGTTCCGTGAACGAACATGAAAGGCGGGGCGTCAGAACTGATGAACCTAATCGGCGAGGCCTGTTCGTAGACTTCAGGGATTTCCTCTTGGGCTCCGCCCAGGAACTCGGATATCACAGAGGGGACATCTGTCCCCTCCCGGTCGAAATCGCTGCGGAGATCCGTCGGCCCGAAATAGGACACAACCGCCTGCAACCGGGTGGACGTTTGGTAGGGAGCGTCCGGACCCTCAAGCCCGTCCTTCTGGTCAGTGACACCCGCCAGACACACGAGGTGCGCGCCAGCGGAAAACCCAACCGCCGCCAGCCGGTCCGCGTCCGCGTTCAGCTCGGCCGCGTTCTCTCGCACATAGCGAATGGCAGCCTTGACGTCGTGTATCTGCGCAGGGAACTGGAACCCGGGAGCGAGCCGATAGCTCGCGGTGAAACACGCAAACCCCTGGCTGGCGTAGAATATGCAGCGGTCTGTGGCGGAACTTCTCTCACCCTTTCGCCACGCCCCCCCGTGAATGAATAGCAGCGCGGGAAATGGGCCTTCGCCCTCAGGGACATGGGAGTTGAGACACAGTTCCGTCCCATCCACCTGACGATAGGGCACACTCAGTTCTGTCGAGATCCGCTTGTAGGGGACGTTGTCTGTCAACTCAGACTTCCTTTCCGCATGCGGGAAGAACGCGAGTACGCCGAGCCAGACCCTCCATTCTATCGCAGATCGGGCCTGTCCTCAACCGCGCCCAAACCATCAGTCCCTCCACCCACCCTCTCCTTGCACGCCGGCCTCTCATCCGTTAGCATCCCATCCAGCATTGGATTTCATGAGGAGGTCCTCCATGGCTGCATCAAGCGAATACTCGGTCCTCTCCTTCCTTTCCCATGTTTACGACTCGACCGAGCCGTCTCATCGGATGCGCCTTTCGTCAGAAAAAGCCTTCGCCAAATGGCGGGAGGAATTCCGGGAAGTCCTCATTGAGGCCCTGGGGGTCGGCCCTTTGCGGGACAGCGTACCCGCAGTCCGCATTAGAGAGATAGAGGAACTTCCCGACCACCGCCGGGAGCGCGTCGAGATCGAGACCCTGGACGGCCTATGGATGCCTGCGTATGTGCTCGTTCCCACGCGGCGCGCAGCCGGGAGAGTTCCCGCGGTCATCTCCATTCACGGTCACGCAATGGCTGCCAAAGAGGGCACGGCGCATATATTCCAGGAAGATAACCAAGATCTCCGAGAAAGAACCCAACGCATGAACGGAGACTACGGCTACCAAATAGTGAAGCATGGGATGATTGCCTTCGCCCCGGATGTCTCATGTTTCGGCGAGCGAATGGACAAGCCGGTCCAGGGAGGATCGCTCTGCCTCAAGGCGTGCCTCAATGCACTCCTCCTCGGCAGGACGCTTCTAGGGCTTCGCGTCCAAGAGGTCTCCAAGGCGGTGGACTACCTCCGCACGCGCGAGGATGTCGACCCCGACCGAATCGGCTGCATCGGCCTGTCGGGCGGCGGCACGCAGACGCTGTTCGCGGCCGCCCTCGATGAGCGGATCGCCGCCGCAGTGGTCAGCGGCTTCTTGTGCCGCTTCAAGGACTCCCTTCTTGATATCATTCACTGCGCCTGCAACTATGTCCCTGGGATAGCCCTTGCCGGAGACATGGGGGAAGTGGCCGCACTCATTGCGCCTAGGCCGGCGTTCTTCGAGAGCGGCAATCGCGACCCGATCTTCCCTTCCGAGGGCGCGGTCGCCGAGTTTCGTCGTGCGCAGAAGGCGTACGAGTTACTCGGAGTCAAGGACCGGATCCAGATGGATGTCTTCCAAGGCGAACACCGCTTCAGCGGGGCCAAGTCTCTCCCATGGCTGAAGGAGCAGCTCTCGGAGGACCAACAGCGCAACTGACCTCATCGGCTGGAAAGCTGCCGCCCAGACGCGATGAATCGAGACATTCAGGGCAGGGAGTTTTCGTACAGCGCGCCTTCGAGGTACAGGTTTCCTCCGCTGTCGAGGCAGCCCACGTAGCGGCCAGTGGATGACCGAATCTCAAACGAGTGCGCTGGAGGCCACAGCACATATGGCCATTCGGGAAAGCATCTCCCGCAGATCTTGAGATTTCCTGATTGGTCGAAGACCGCCAGCGGATCGCCTGACGGCAAGCGGATCACCAGTTCCGCGATGCCTTCGATCGGTGCGGGGATGGTCTGTGCCGTAAGCGTCCTCTTGAGCGCGAGGTCGCCCTGTTCATTGACCACAGCTACGGTCTGGCCCAGACTGTCTTTGATCACAACGCCGTTCAGTGACCAGGTTTCCAAACCTCCGCGAATGAAAACGTCTGCTCTCGAATTGAGGTCGTTGGGCACCAGGTTACTGGCACCGCCCACAAATGCCACGGTTCTGCCATAGGATGAAATTGAAGGAGAACCGGAGTCGCCGTTGGGATCCAGATTGTCGTACGTGCGGCTCACGATCCGGGTGAGGTCGCGCGTGATGTCCCGCACGAACACCTTGTCGAACATGACCGTGTCCCCCGCGACAAGATCCGTGGCCCAACTTTCAAACGCGACGAAACGCCCGTTGTACGAAATCGAAGGAGCAAATGACACCCCGTTGGCCGACGAGCCGTCGTACGCGCGGCTCACACACTGTGTTTCCATCGTCACGAGATCTCGGACGAACACATCCGAGAACCCATTAGTATCGCCCGGCACCAGATTGCAGTCCGGGCACTCAAAGGCGACCCGGAGGTCCGGTTCCGATGAGATCGACGGGGAAGAGGAACCCACATCACACTCATCGCCGTCCGAATTGACGCTGGCGCGAACCGTAGAATCCCCGACAAAATCACGGACGAAGATGTCATCGACACCGTTGGAATCGCCGGTGACAAGATTCGAGGCGGAGCTTTGAAAGGCCGTGTACCGCCCGTCTCCCGAGATAGCAGGCGCGGCACTGCCACCGTTGCCCTCGGTATCACCCGTCGAAATGCTCAGCCGAACCGTCTCGCCAGCAACCACGTCCCTTATGAAGACGTCACTGACTCCGTTACCGTCGCCCGAGACCAAATCACTCGCATCAGAGCAGAAGACAACGCACCCACCGTCGTCCGATACCTGAGGGTCGTAGCTAGCGCCGCTGCACTGCCATTCGGCCGAGTCGACGCTGACCCGGGTGGTCGTTCCCACCTCTCTGTCGCGGAGGAAAACGTCCGTCGCACCGTTAGAATCGCCCGACACCAAATTGGTCGCATCACTGGCAAACACGATATAGCGGCCGTCGGCTGACACATCGGGAGAGTATGAGGCCGCGTTCCCCTCCGCCCCGGCTGAAGACACCGACACCCGCTCAGTTACCCCCGTCATGAGATCCCGCACGAAGACGTCCGTCGCCGCGTTCCCGTCCCCGACGACGATATCAGAAGCATCCGACGCGAACGCAATGTAGCGGCCATTGGCGCTTACAGTAGCCATGGCCGAATCAAGGCTGGGCTCCCCGCCCTCGGTCGACTGGCTTACCCTCAGCGTGTGAGGGCAGAGCAAGGGCACAAACGCTACCGCAGCCACCTCGCTCCCGCCATCGGGGATTGTCACCGGGGTCTCGTACGAATCCGAGCCCTTCTTTGCCCATCCGCAGTCCTCGCCGTGAAGATAGACTATCTCGCCCGATTGAGCGTCCGCAGTCTCGTCGCGGCAGCGGAAATAGGCCTCGTTCTCCACGTGGGAGACGTAGTGCGGCAGCCCATCGGTCAGGTCCAGAACAATCCTGTTCGACGGGAACGGCCAGTCAGCCTGAGCCCCCCTTATCCAGTTGAAGAACGACTTGCTCCACAGCGGCGACGCCGAAGGCCCGATGCCGGCCTCAATCGAAACCCGATCCCGCGTAGGGTGATCCACGAGCGCCCTCAACTTGATCCGCGCCTTGTACCCCACCAAATCGGTAAGATAATAGGCCCACCCCTGACACAAAGATGAATCCTTGATCGCTGCATAGGACATCCAGAAGTAGCCCGAGTCCCCCCATCCGCTTCCCCAGGAATTTACGATCTTGAAGGCCCCGGGTCCGTCATTGGTCGACCGAGAATCATCGTAGCCCACCACCGTCACGCCGTGTCCGCCATGATTCGAGCCGGTCTTGTCCGCAACACAGTAGTAGTATCCGTACGAACTAATCGAGTAGAAATTGTCCCACACGTATATCCCGATGACAGCCGTCTGGCCGTTAGCGACGTGCTGTTTGAGATTCCCGATGCCGGTATCGCTGGAGATGCTAATGTAATTCGTCTGAAGAGCGCGGTAGTCAATCCCGGTGTCGAAGGCCTCCTCCGACGGCCACGTCAGGTAGTCGCTCGAGCTATACGGCATGACGCTATACGGAGTCACACCCAGGTCGCATATGCACTTGAACGCATCGCTGAAATAGCTCCCCAGGTCCACCCCTCCGTTGATAAGGTTGTAGATGAAAGCCGGGCTGAACTGGTGGTCGGGATCGGCGACATCCCATCCCCTCTCCAGCCACTCCACATGCGTCCTGTGGTAGTAGCCCGCGGCCCACGCAACACAGGATCCCTGCCCCCCCTGGCTCCGCACCGGAGGCATCTGCGAGGAGAGATCGTACGACGGAGGCGCGAGAGCAGGCGCTTTGCCGGGGATGGGCTCGACCGTGGTGACCTTGTTCAGAAACGGCCTCAGCGACGGATCTTCATAGAGCAATCCGGTGCGGTACGGCTCTTGACCGAAGGCTGTGCCAAGCAGAAAGAGAGCAACGGACATGGAGAGCAGATAGTGTCTCATTGTGCGTCCCCCAGCGCAAAGGCGCAACTTGAGTGAATGAGCGCAGCCCCTCGCTCACGCAGGCCTTCTACAGGATCAAGACATGTGTGTCACTTACAGGCCAGCACTCAGATACCCCGTCGATGGCCGTCTACGTAGCTCGATTCACGGTCCGGCAAGATTAAACCCAGCTCACTTGCCCCTGCCCTCGGCGCGCTTGAGGAAGCTGCCGATGAAGCCCTTATCATCCTCGGCTATCACGCTGAATTCGATCCCCGCCACCGCCGATCCACCCTCTTGTTTCTGGTGGACCACCTTTCCCGTCGCCTCGATTATCTTATCCTCTATCGCAATAGTCAGACCTACGGCCTCCGGCAAGGACGGCATGGACGGCAACGACTGCGCAAGCTCCAGAAGTATCCCGCTCTCGCTTATGTCCAGTGTCCGGCCCAGCGTGCCCAGCTCTTCGCCCGACGGTGTTGACACGCTGCACTGAACAAGGTTCAGGGATTCGAACCTCGGATCGCGCCGCCTCTCTTCTCCAGCCGGTCTCTCTTCCACAGACACATCTCACCTCCGACCGAATCGTGGTCGCTATTTGCCCAACTCGCTCAACTGCAAAGTATCAACGAATTCCCGGAGCTTGAGTTCCAGCTCCCCGGCAACTTCCGGGTGCTCGGCAATCACGTTCGTCCTTTCCGTGGGGTCGTTCGCAATGTCGTAAAGCTCAGGGCCTTCCTTGCCGAAATCCTTCGCCCACTGCATAGGGAGGTTCTTCGCTGGAAGCCACGTCTGGAAACCCCACTTCTCGTTCTTTATTCCCCACGAGCGCAGGCACCATCCCACATAGGCGTACTCCCGTACCCGATTCGCCTCACCGCGAACCAGCGGCATCAAGCTCGTACCATGCATCCCTTCCGGTCCCTCGATCCCCAGGAAGTCGAGGAGCGTCGGCATCATGTCGCATGTCTCCGCTATGCCCGTTACCTTCCTCCCGGCGCCCAGCCCGTCAGGGTGTCTAATCATGAGAGGTGTTCGGACAAGGTCATCGTAGAGCCACGGGCGTGATTTCCGGATGATGCCTTGCTCACCCAGCGGATGACCGTGGTCTGAAGTGTGGATGACAAGACTGTTGTCCATATAGCCCATGGAACGAAGCGCGTCGACAAACACCCCAACCCACTTGTCGACGAGAGTCACCTCGGCAGCGTACAGCGCACGACAGTGCTTCACCTCGTCCTCGGTCAGATAGCCCTTGGTGTCTCCCGGGATCGGGTCGATCACAGCCATCCCCGTGTATCCAGGATCATACATGTCGATGAGCCCCTGCGGCGCATCCCACGGCTCGTGCGGGTCAAAACAGTCAAGCCAAAGGAACACTTTGTCCTTCCCCCGCTGCTCCTCGAGCCATTTGATGCCCGACTTGACAACCTGGGCCACGTAAGAGTCCTCATCCTTGTCCTTCCACACCGACACGTTCTTGAGATACTGCCGGAATAGCCTCTCCTGATGTTCTGTTTGGCTGGGATTGTCGGGACGGGGCTTAAAGTGCTTCTTGAACAGATCATCCACGTTGATCCCGTCATCCACGATGTACGGATCGTACTCCTGACCCCGGATGAACTGGACGTAGTCAAACCCCCGACCGCAGTTGTAGGTGGGCTTGTGCATGTGGTAAACGTCTGTTATCAGTGCTGAAACGAATCCTCTGTCCCACAGGTACTCCGCAAGCAGCACGTCGCCAAGTTCCATCGGCTGCCACCCGCGAAACGGGAACGTATATTTCCCGGTCCACCACGCGGTCCGCGTGGGCATCGTCGGCAGGCCTTCACAGTACGCGTATTTGATCAGGGTAGATTCGTCTGCCAGGGCGTCAAGCCTAGGTGTCTTCACCTGCGTGTTGCCGTAGCATCCCACATAGTCCGGTCGAAGACTGTCAGTGACAATTACAATGACGTTCAAGCGCTCCTCCAATCATGGATGTTATTCTCTGCGGTTTTTCGAACTCACACGCTGCACGACGTCCGAGGAGCAAAGGTCCAGGCCTGCGGAGAGTATGGTCACCGTGCCGCCGGCATCCTCAACCGCCCTTCGCTCCTCCGGTGATATGGTTTCCACAGTATAGCCTTTTCCCTTGACGTAAACATCCGGTTTCAGGCGTCGAATCACGTCCGCAGCGGTAAGGTCATCAAATACGACCACGTAGTCGACGGCTTCGATCTCCGCCAAAAACTGCGCCCGCTGAAGCTCCGGCATGTACGGACGGGTAGGCCCCTTGTTCAATCGAGTCGAGCGGTCACTGTTCAGCCCCACCACCAGCACTCCCCCGCAGGCCTTGGCAGCCCGCAGCAGTGCTATGTGCCCCGCGTGAACGACGTCAAAGGTGCCGTTAGTCCACACAATCTTCTTCCCGTCACCCCTAAGCTCGGCCACCTGACCTTCCAGCTCGTTAACGGACTTGATCTTCTCCGGGGCTGACGTCGCTGACACGCGCGCGTAGGCCCGGAGGATCTCCTCCCTCGACACAGTCGCTGTCCCCGGCTTCGCAACCACGACACCGGCCCCGAGATTGGCGATCTCGGCGGCCTCGACTGCCGTCGCACCCGCCAGCAGCGACAAGGTCGTAACAGCGGTAACTGTGTCTCCAGCGCCCGTAACGTCGAACACTTCCAGCGCGAAGGTCGGCAGATTCGCAACCTGCCCGTTCTCGTCGAATACCACCATCCCGCGCTTGCCTCGCGTTATCAGTACGCGCCGGTTCCCCGCCTCCGCCCGTAACTTCTCGCCGGCACGGACCAGCCCCTCTTCAGTTGAAGTGTCCTCACCTGCAGCCAACTGCGCTTCGTAATCGTTGGGAACGATCAGATCCAACTCGCTGAACAGCGAGACCCGTTGGCGCGAGTCGCCGACCTGCATCACGCCGGCGCTCTTCGCCGCCGGGCAGACCGTCCCCAGCAGCTTCGGAGTTACTACACTGGCTGCCTGATCAACGAAAACCACCGCGTCCACGCGAGCCAGCGCAGACAAGACACGCCCGACCACCTCTCCTTCCAGCTCCTCATCTATGGGCGGGGGAGGTTCGGTATCTACCCTTAGCACCTCCTGCCTGGGGCTGTGGAATCCACCGGCGCTGATCTTGGAGTATGTATTCGTCGGACGACCTTGCCAGTATATCAACTCGGATGTCGAAACCTTGTTTGCCGCCAGCCTTTCCCGCAGGATGGTCCCGTTGGCATCTTCGCCGATGCACCCCACCAGCGACACGTCGGCCCCCAGAGCACTCAGCCCGCAAGCAGTGTTCCCGGCCGCCCCAGGAACGTAGGTGCGCTCCTTTATGTGGATTACCGGGATCGGCCCCTCTTTGGATATCTCCCCCATGCGTCCCCACACGTACTCATCAAGGTACACGTCGCCCACAACGAGCACGCGTTTGCCCGAGAACCTTTCGAGCACTTCAGCCAGTCGCTCGCGCGATATCACTTCTCCATCTCCAAGCCAAGCTGCCCGCCTATTCTACCCGTAGGGACGGCAGTTTCAAACGTTAGTTCCTCGAAGCGCCCGCAGCCTGCCATTGCCTTTGCTGCCATCCCGACGCTTGTCTCGATTCTTGCCGCCGAGGCCCCAGGGACCAAGCAACAGCCTTCAACGGAATAGAGTGATGCCGGAGACATCAACGGGATTTGAGGCAAAGTCGCCAGATGCACTGGCAGGCGACATCGGCTACGTTGGGGGAGATTTACAGCTTGGCCCTGACCTCAGAGAATGGCGTTCTCTGGGCACACCTGGCGCAAAAAGAGGTCTGCGCGGCCAGATCCAGTCTGACATCAAGCCTCGGACCGTCTCCTACCCTTCTGCCGCACCCAAGCTACCCATCTGCTCCTCAGCGCTGTCGCATGCCTCCCGAATCTCTTTGAGGAATTCGTCAAAGTCCTCGGGCAGGTCTTCCCTGTTCAGGACCACCGCCCCCCCGCCATCGCGCCTCACCTCGCTGATCCCCGGCACCTGGTGCTCCAGGTTCTCGAGCAGCGCTGACTGCTCCTTCACCGTTCGCAGCAGGCGCATCGCCTCACACACAAGGTCCTTGTGACGAAGACTGTCCCTCACCGCCATAGCCAGTTCGACGTGGTTGCAGGGCTTGATGAAGAACCTGCTGACCGCTCCCTCGTTTATGGCCTGCATCGCTATCTCGAGGGTCGGCTGCCCGGTTAGCATGTAGCGGACGGTGTCAGGGAACTCCTCTCTTATCTTGCCCAGAAGCTCAGTCCCGTGGGTGCCGGGCATCTTCTCGTCAGAAATCACAACGTCAACCGGGTGTGAGCGCAAAGTCCGCAATGCGTCCTCCGCAGAGCTGGCGCAGAGAATGGTATACGGCTCTTTCCGCAACGCACGCGTCAGAGCGCTGAGAATGCCCGGATCGTCATCAACCAACAATACGACGTGGCTCATAAGCGTCACCCCTATTGGTCGCGGGTCGGTTCCGATCCCTTGCCAGCCGTCGCCTCGGGCCTGCTGACGATCGGGATCAGAACCCTAAACGGCTCTCGTATCCCCACATTCTTGGAGAAGTTCTTCAGGCGAACCATCACCCATGGCGTAACTTCTTGACCCTTGGCAATAACGAGCGTTCCTGCGTTGGTCAATACGTTCTGGGCAAGTATCATGTTGGTCGTCAAGGACTCGCTGCGAACCGACTTGATGTCGTACTTGATCTGAGTAACCATGACCCGGTCGAGCGCTTCGATCACAGCCGGGTCATACCACCCCTTCCTGCTCTTCAGCTTGATCAGAGCAGCCGCGCTATCCGCACCCGCTGCGGTCAGCGAATCCATATCGAGAGCAACCTTCAGCACCCGAGCGCCCAAAGGAATCATCTCACCCCTGAGGCCGTCATCAGGCAGCCCCGATCCATCGAACCGCTTCTCCTGATAGCGGATCACCTCTGCCGCGCTGCCGAGGCGTGGGACATTGGCTATCAGAGCGCTCCCCACCTGGGGATGCGCTGCGAACATCTGACGCTCCTGCTCCGTGAGAGTGTCATTCCGGAAGATCTTGTCCAGCGTCGCTTCTGGCACCGTCACACACCCAAGCTGCGAGAGCATGGCCGCGATTTCCACCTCCCACGGCTTGTCACCCTCCATCTCCTCGTATATCCGGCGCACGAACTGCCGAACTCTGGAGGCGCGGCCGAATGCCGTGGGGTTCACCAGCGAAAGAACGTCGATCAGCACCTTGATGCTGCCCCGAAGCGTGTTCTCCAGCAGCTCCTTTTCCGCCCGGATCAGCCGGTACTGCTCAATCCCTTCGGTGAGTGCCCGGCCCAGCACATCCGGCGGGCATGGTTTGGTAAGGAAACGGAATATCTTCCCCTCGTTGACCGCGTTGATGGCGACCTCGGTCTCCGAGCAACCCGTTAGCATCATCCGCACGGTCTCCGGCGCTTCCTCACGTACCTTTGCGAGGAATTGGATACCGTCCATCCCAGGCATGCGCATATCGGAGACGACCACTGCATAGGGGCCGCTCTGCGCAATCTTCCCCAACCCCTCTTGGCCCCCGGGCGCAACGTCGACATCATACTGCTTTCGCAGACGGCGTTGGTAACTCGACAAGATGTTCGGCTCGTCGTCGACCAGTAGGACCTTGCTTGGCACTAGTCGCCCCCACCTCGCACGGCAGACCGACAGATCTCGCTCCACTTCTCAAGTCGGCCTTCAGCATTAAGTTCAGCGAGATACGCGGTGTCGACCTCCGGTACGGCCCCACCCGCTCCGGAATCGGAAAGCGAACGCTCCACAATATCGGCCACGTGCACCCCTGTCAAGGGGCTAAGCGTCCTTCCGATGCACTTCGACGGCTTGTGATGATACGCGACCGCCTCGACGATGGGATCCGGCAGCCCCCACAGCCCCAGCAGATACCCCCCGACCTCGGCATGCGTGGTACCCAGGACTTCGTTCTCCGCCCCTTCGTGCGTCATCCCCTTTGCCTGCACCAGCAGAATGGCCTCCTTAGACTTCTCCGGGACACCAGCCGCCAACACCAGCTTTCCCACATCGTGCAGCATGCCCGCCAGCAGCGCATCATCCACCGCCTTCTCGTCAAGCTGCTCCCTCTTGCACAACGCCTTTGCGCCGGCACCCACGCCGACACTGTGGCTCCACAAGACGTCGATATCAAAGCCCGGCAACGCCACAACCTCGAACTCCGAGAACACCTGCACGGACAGGACCAAGGCTCTTATGGTGTCTAGCCCGAGTAGGCTAACTGCCTGTACGGGCGTGGCGATGTGACGCGGCACCCCGAAGAATGCCGAGTTCACCAGTTGCAGCACCTTGGCGGTCATCCCCACGTCCTTCGATATGATGTCCCCGACCTTCTTCAGCGAACTGTCAGAGGAGCGCAGCTCCGCCACGATCTCCATGTAGAGAGAGGGCAGGCTTGGAAGCGCGTTGATCTGCGAGATCACCGCCTTCAGCGACTCGTCCGCCAGAAGACGCCGGAGCCCCAAGGCGCGCGCTATCGTGGTCTTGAGCGTTTCAGCATCGCACGGCTTCAACAGGTATTGATGCGTCGGCCCTATGGAACGCATTATCGACGCCTGATCGGAATGACCCGACAAAATGATCCGAATGACCCTTGGGTACCTCTTCATGACCTCATCCAGCAACTGCGCTCCGTCCATCCCCGGCATCTTCATGTCCGATACGACCACGTCGGCGCCCTTGTCTTCCATCAAACCAAGCGCCTCCTGCCCGCTTCTTGCAAAACCCACGTCCCACTCATCCTTCATCGAGTGCAACATGCGCTTAAGTCCCTGGAGGACCTCGGGCTGGTCGTCAACGAAAAGCACACGCATTCTCACCATCGGAGAACCTCCTCCTCACGAGGTGATCGCCCCAAGAGGCAGGCGAATGACAAAAGTGGTCCCCTTGCCCTCCTCCGTCTCAAAAGTCAAGGAGCCACCGTGTTTTTCTACAATGACGTCGTGGGCAATGGCCAAGCCCTGGCCCGTGCCCTTGCCCACCTCCTTCGTCGTGAAGAAAGGCTCGAAAATCCTGGACTTGACAGCCTTGGGAATTCCTCCTCCTGTATCCGATATGCGAATCTCAGCCCAGTTGCCTTCCTGTCGAGTGCCTATCGTGATCTTCCCCTTTCCGTTGCTCCCGTCTCCCACCACTCCTCCGATCGCGTGAGCTGCGTTCACAATCATGTTCAGCACAACCTGGTTGAAGTCGCCGATCATGCACGGCACCGAGGGCATATCCGGATCAAGCTCCATCTCCAAGTCCGCCACGTACTTCCACTCGTTCCGCGCCACTGTAACTGTACTTTCTATCGCCTTATTGATATCCGACGGCGATTTCTCTCCGCTGCCGGGATGCGAGAACTCCTTCATCGCCAGGACGATCTTCGTTACCCGTTCGACCCCTCCCAGGGATTCTTCCAGGGCCTTGGGAACTTCCTCCTTCAGATACTCAATGTCGGCCTTCTCCATGGCGGCGTCCAGTTCCGCAAACATCTCCGCCGAGACCTCCCCGTTTTGGCAAGCTTGCCGCAAGTTCGCGCATGTCTCCATGATGCTTTCGAGGTCACCGAAGGTGTCCTGAAGAAAACGCAGATTGTCTCCCACATACTGCGTCGGCGTATTGATCTCGTGGGCTATTCCGGCCGCCAATTGCCCGACTGCCCGCAGCTTCTGGTCCTGACCTAACTCCCGTTCCATACGCTTCCGCTCAGTGATGTCCCGGAAAAAGCCTACGTTGCATCTTTTCCCGTCGATGGTCGCCGTAGCCGTGTTGATATCGGCATATATGACAACCCCGTCCTTCCTAAGACACGGCATATCCGCCGCCAGGGTCTTCTCTCCCCTGACCTGGGCCTCGAATTCCCCAACCACATGTTCCAGGGAATCTTCTGGGTGAATGTCGGAGACCGTGAGTCCCAGCAGCTCTTCCTCCGTGTAACCAAGCATCTCGCATATCGCCCGGTTGGCATGAATGAACCGCTGCGTCTCAATGTCGGCGATGAGTATCCCGTCAACTGCAGCGGCGAAGAGCGCTCGGTGCCTCTCTGCCGATTCCTTAAGCGCCCGCTCCGCCTGTTTGTGCTCCGTGACGTCGCGGGAAACCTCGATGACGGCAGTGGGGTTGCCTTCGTCGTCGCGTAGAGCGACGCTCGCGGTGCAAGAGTAGTCCAGAACCTTCCCGTCGGCGCATTGCACCTGGGTTTCGTGTCTGTGAATCTGGCCATCCTCGAATGCTTTCTGGGTGAGACAAGGGAACGGCTCACAGGGCTTGCTTCTGCCGTGATAGACTTCGTAACACTTCCTGCCGATAATCTCGTCGCCGAACAACCCCTTGGCCACGTCATTGGCCCATAGAATATTGAGGTCCCTATCCATCATACTCATGTGGTCGCCGAGCGACCCCAGCATTGCCCGCAGCTTTCCTTCCGACTCCCGCAGCGCCTGCTCCGCCTTCTTCAGCTCCGTGATGTCAGCAAAACTCTCAACCAAGAATTGCTTGGCTCCTCGCATCACGGGCATCACTGTCTTGAGTACCGGGACCTCCCTGCCGTTGGCAGTCAGCAGCGCCCGCTCCGAATGATCCACCGTCTGTCCCAAGTCTGTGATTGGGCATTTCCCCTTCGCCGCCGAGCAGATGTACTCGTGGCATACGTGCCCAATCAGATCAGCTCTGTCCAGCCCAAGCATCTCCAAAGCGACTTCGTTCGCCTCAACCACCTTGTGGAGTTCCGGATCGATGATCACAACACCCGTTTGTATCGAATCCACCAGTGTCCTCAGCCACTCCTCGTTACTACGCCGCTCACCTTCCGCCAGCTTTCGCTCGGTAATGTCCCTAACCGTATGGACAACCTGCTGCACCTCGCCATTTTCGGCCACAATCGGGTAGGTGGAGACACTCAGCCACCGCCCATTCAGACTCTCGCTCTGGAGCTCGACGCGCCCGGCCTTACCCTTTCTAAACGTCTCGAGTGACGGGCAGCACTCCACAAATGACGCGGCACCATGGAACAGCTCGTAGCAATGCGCACCCACCACTTCCCTATCTGGGAACGCATCGAACATTGCGCGGTTCGCCAGAACCACGCGTGAGTCTCGATCAAGCAGCGCTACCATATCAGGGATCGCGTCAAACGTGGCTCTCCACTGCAAGGCCGCCGCATCCGCCGCTTCCTGGGCTCGATGCCGTTCGATGATACCGCCCAGCCGCTCCGCGATTACCCCAAGAAGGCTCGTCTCCTCTCTCGCGAGGTCGTCACCCTCCCCTTCGGCCATCTCCTCAAGGTAGCGTACTTCTACGGCGCCGATTCGCTCCCCATCCACCTTTATGTCCGAACTCGCCTTCCGGCCTGCCTCCTCGAAGTTATCCGTGGCGTACTCACGGCCATCAATCACCAGCCGCGCGCAGGTGCACTCCGGTTTGCGCCAGGAGAAACGCACCACCTCCGCCACTCTCCGGAAAATGTCCTCCAACGAAATCTCCCGCATCTCAGCGATTCGGGAGAGAGAGTACAGGCAATCCAATTCCCTAACAGCCCGCCGCAGGTCTTCCGTGCGCTTCTCAAGAGTTCGCTGCGAGGCCCTCTTCTCGCTGGCGTCACGGAAAACAAGCACAGCTCCTACCATGGTCCCGTTGCGGTCACGCACGGGCGCGGCGCTGCTGCCTAAGTGCCATTCTGAGCCATCTCTCGATATCAGAACCACGTTGCTGTCGCACTCGACCGTCTTGCCGATCTCCAGGACTGTCTTCACCGGCGTCTCGCGCCGCTCTCGTGTCTCCTCGTCAACCGTGTAGAAGACCCTGTCGAGAGGCATGCCCAGAGCTTCGCGCTCGCGCCAGCCAGTAAGGTTCTCCGCCGCCCTGTTCAGCGATACGATGTACCCGTCACAATTGGTGGATATGACGCCGTCCCCTATGCTCCCAAGGGTAACGCTCAGCAGCTCCTTCTCATCCGCAAGCGCCTTCTCAATCCATTTGCGCTCGCTGATGTCGCGTACGACAGCCTGAAGCAGCTGCTTGTCGTTGAACCTAACCAGACTCAATCCCACCGTCGCCGGAAAAGCCTCCCCTCCCGCTCGCCTATGCACCCATTCAAACAGATCATTGCCCGTCTCGTATGCATTCTCAATGTGCTCCACCGCCGCAATGAACGAATCCTTCCCATCTGGTTGGCTGGGCGGGGAGAAATCACTTGGATGCCTCCCCACCACCTCGTTGCGGCTAGCGCAGCCTAGAAGCTCCAGCGAGGCAGGATTACAGTCAAGAATGCGTTCTCGGTCAGACAGGATGACGGCATCTCTTGACGACTCGAACAGGGCCCGGTACTTCTCCGAGGATTCCTTCAGTGCGTCCTCAGCCTCCTTCCGCGCCGAAATGTCCTCGATGACACCGTCGAAGTACTCAATCTCGCCCGACCCGTTTCTGACGGCGTGCGCCGTAACAGCTCCCCAGAACGCTCTGCCGTCCTTGGTGCGGAGTCTCAATTCCTCCCGTATGACCCCCCCCTGCACCTTCAGCTTTTCAGCGAACGCTTCGCGGTCGGCGGGGTCCGCGTAAAGGTCAGCTACGTCCGTCCGCATGAATTCGTCGACCGAACCGTAGCCGTGGAGTTGCGCCGCCGCACGGTTCGCCATCAAGAACTTCCCACGAGGTCCCGGGGTATTGCGGTAAATGCCTACAGGCATGTCAGCAATGAGATTTCGGTAACGCGCCTCTGACCATTGCATCTCTTCTTCCGTGCGGCGGCGTTGGTCAAGAGACAATTGGGTGCAAATGCCCAGCCCGACAATAAGGCCTGCGGCAAAGATGCGGGACCACAGCTCACCACCGCTCGGGGCAAACAGTTCTTCGCCGAAGCTTCCTCCATGCAACATCAGCGTGTGCACTGCCGATGCGGCAATCCAATAGAGGGCCGCAACGAAGATCGCAGCCCACACCATCCTCCCGACAACCGAAAATCGGGCCCTTCCTGCTACGTCATCGGCCATTCATCGAGCCTCCTGGAAGACGCTCGCACGTCCTGCCCCCCTTGCAGATCGAGCTCGTCGACACAGTCCGGTGCGACGTGGATGCGTCTTCGCTTTCGGTGCGTACCAAATCGAGGTGCTATCACATTGGCCTCATTCAAAGGGTTTCCGCTAGCCCGCCTCGGTTACCACCTCCTCCTGTTCCACTTCCGCGCCGATTGGTAGGCGAATGACGAATGTCGTTCCTTTACCTTCCTCGGTTTCAAGGCCTATGGTCCCGCCATGCTTTTTAACCACAACGTCGTGGGCAATCGCCAATCCTTGACCCGTCCCCTTGCCCACCTCCTTCGTGGTGAAGAACGGGTCGAACACCTTGCATCTGTGCTCCTCCTTGATCCCCGCTCCGGTGTCCGCGATGCGGACCTCCACACAGCCATCGTCCTCGCGCGTGCTCACGGTGATGGTTCCCTTTCCGTTCGATCCGTCTCCCACCACGTCGCCGATGGCGTGCGCAGCATTGACGAGCATGTTAAGAATCACCTGGTTGAACTCCCCCTGTAGACAGGGAACAAGCGGCAGGTCAGGGGAGAAATCCGTCACCATGTCGGAAACGTACTTCCATTCGTTCCGAGAGACTGTGATTGTGCTCTCTATCGACCTGTTGATGTCCGTGGGGGTCTTCTCTCCCGAGTCCGGATGTGCAAACTCCTTCATCGACCTGACTATCTTCGACACCCGATCAATTCCCTGAAGCGACTCCTCGAAGGCCCGAGGAATCTCTGCATTCAGATACTCCAGGTCCGCCTCCTTTGCGGCAGCTTCCAGCTCGGCCATCATCTCGGGGGTGAACGCCCCACCTTTGCACGCCTCAGCCGCCCCAGCATACTTCTTCACAAGACTGGTAAGGTTTCCAAACGCGTCCTGCAGGAATCGCGTGTTGTCCCCCACGTATTGCGTAGGAGTGTTAATCTCATGGGCAATTCCCGCCGCCAACCGTCCTATGGACTGCAGCTTCTGCTCCTGCGCGTCTTGCCTCTCCCGCTCCTTGCGCTCGGTAACGTCCTCCGCAATACCGGCGACCCGGTACACTTTACCGTTCTCGTTCCTTATGGGGAATCCCCGTGACCGTATCCAGCGGACCGAGCCATCCGGCCGTTTGATGCGGTACTCGATGTCAACCGGCTTCCCGCGTGCCTGCTCGCCGAAGGAGGCAAACACTACGTCCCGGTCCTCCGGAAGTACCGCGTCGGTGAAAGATCCGGCGTTCTCATACAGGCTCTTGCAGGTTCGCCCCCAAATCTCCTCATAGGCCGGGCTCACATAGGCCATCTGTGTCTTCTTCGGGTCGCTCAGCCAAAACACCTCGCTCACATTCTCCGCCATCTGGCGGAACTGCTCCTCGCTCTCTCGCAGTGCCTCTTCCGCCTCCTTCTGCTCGGAGATGTCGTGGGCAATTCCCATCACCTGCTTCACTTCCCCGGACTCGTCCAGGATTGGCGCCAACTGAGTTCTGAACCACCGCTCGCCCTCCACAGTCTGCGAGGCATTCTCGTATGTAGGGCTGGGCTTCCCGGAGGCGAACACCTCAGAAATCCGCCCCATCTGGCGCTCTGCGATTTCCGGCGGAAAGAGTTCCCCCATATGTCGTTTCCGTGCCTCTTCCGGGCTGATTCCCAGAAATCCTGCAGCCGCCACATTCACCGACACGAAATTCCCCTCCCGGTCGACCGAGAACAGCGCGTCCGGCGCGGAGTCAAACAGAAGACGCAGGCGTTGTTCGGATTCCCGCAACGCCTCCTCTGCAAGCTTCCGCTCGGTTATGTCCTGCGTGTGGACCAGAACCACATCGGGGGGTACAAAAGCATATGCCACTGACAAATGCTTTTCTTCACCTGTGCACTTGAACCGATATAGCATCTCTCGTTTGATAGAGGTCTTCTCCGCAAGGCAACGCGAGAGGTCTTCCAGTATGTCCGGCACGCCACCGTGCACCTCCCTTGCTGTCTTACCCAGGGAGCCGGGGATCTTCCCCCTAGTGACTGCAATGGCCGCTGCGTTGTGGTCCACCAGCACGAGATCCTCTCCGACCTTCTGCCAAGTGTACGTGGGGATGGGCATGTTGTCGTACAGCGCCTTCAGTCTGGTCTCGCTTTCCCGTAGCGCTTCCTCTGCCCGCTTCCGCTCAGTAATGTCCCTCGTTACCTCCAGAATCCCCATCACTTCCCCCGACGCGTCATGGAGTGGCGCAGCCCTCACCCAAACGTGTTTCTCCCCTTCAGACGTAATCATGTCCGCCTCGTAGCCCCTGGCCTTACCGTCCGCCAGCACGTCCGGATGAACGCAGTGGGGACACCGGCTCGTGCGCCCCTCAAACGCCTCGTAACACTTCCTTCCGACAACATCGCCGCTCGACATCTCCACACGCTTGTTGTGCCAGGTTACGTTGCAGTTCGCGTCTATGATCACCATACCTTCAGCTGTTGTGTTCCGGATTGCCTCCAGCAACTCCCTGTTGTCTCGAAGGCTATTCTCAACCTTCTTCCGCTCAGTGATGTCCAACGTCGTCTCGACTCCCCCGATCACATTGCCTCCTTCGTCCCGCACGGGGTAACCGCGGATGAACCATATCCTTCCGTCCGGCGTGGTCATCTCCCCCTCTTGGGGTTCCCCGGTTTCGATAGCATTAGCCACCGGACACCCGGGGCATGGCTCCTTGCGCTCCTGCCACACCTCATAGCAGTGGCGGCCCACTAGTGGTTGGGCCTTGGGCCCTGCGGATTCGACTGCGGTCTTGTTCGCCAGCACTATTCTGAGATCCCCGTCTTGATACGTTACAAGCTCAAGCAGGTTATCGAGAAGGACCCTTTTCTCTTGGTCGGAGACCTCCAGCTCGTGCCGTGCACGCTGCTGCCCAAGAGCGTGTGACCGCAGGGCAACTCCGAGCACAACCAGGAACAGAGCAGCCGACGAACGCATCAACAGTTCATGCACGTCGCCAGTGAAAAACTCTCCGAGGAAAGAGCCTTCTCCGAAAACGAATGCGTGCCACGCCGATGCCGCCATCCAGTAGGACAGCGCCAGAGGAACGGAAAGCACCAAGATCCCCTTCGCCGTTCCCAGCTTCTTTGCTGTCTCGCGCGTCATATGCACATCCTCATCCAGAAGTGATTCTCAGGGGGGTGAACCCTTCCTCCCTGCAAGGCGGACCTCACACGGAACGTGGCAACAGTATTCCAACGAAGTCGAAGAATCCCCGTCGGCACACCCGTAGCCACCGATGGAACACTTAGCAGCCGGGGAAGAAGTATGGGGACCGCCTGACCGTCCCCCAGAGAATCGCCGCCGTTTCAGCGGGTCATCAGTACCTGATCGCTCTTCCGATCCGGGAACCACCCCCCGGGTCGCTCCAGGCGATGCTGACATTAGCTCGGCGCTCCCTCGTCCTATTCGTCAAGATGCTTGCCCCGATCGCTCGCCTTTTCACACTGATCCGGCCAGGTAGGCTTGAGGTGTCTCTCTATTCTTCATATCTTCACTTGATTCTCTTCACCTTTAGCACTTTCCGCCCGAACTTCGCGCAGCTTACCCCCCCGCTCACGGCCCCTCGGCCCATTCGGTACCCTCCCCCGAGCCGCATTCGATGCGGTCTCATCACAGATCCCCTTTAACGACATCAGGACGCAGGGCGTCTTCTTCCGCTGCACCTGATACTCGCATTCAGCGCCAACTGGGGCAGGCCCTGCAATTCTCACCGCAACCTGGCAATTACAATCTTTTACATATCACGCAGACACGCCCAGAGTCCCGAAACGATTCCCTCAGGGACGCTTGTAGTGTATATTCACACGCTCGGACCACAGCCAGAGTGGAGATCGGCACACGCCACGTAGTCCAAATCCGCTGCACGCACCCAGGACTGGAGAGCAATGATATCAAGCGCCCGAACAGCCAGGTGGACACTCATTATCGGCGTCATCCTTTTCGGGGTTCTGGTGCTTGCGCCTGTAGTATGGATGTTCGCGTCCTCTGTGTCCGGCGACCAAGGGCTGTCCCTCCAGGCCTACCGGCAACTCCTCACTTCTGCAAGACAGTGGGGCCTCCTGCGGAACAGCCTGCTGATGGCCGGAGCCACATCAGCAGCCGCCATCGCCCTGGGCCTTCCCCTTGCGTTTCTGCTGATCAGGACCCAGCTCCCCCTAAGCCGATTTTTCCTTCCACTTCTCATTACGCCTGCCGTTGTCCCGTCGTACGTGTTCGCCATGGCCTGGATCCACCTGCTCGGCAAGCGCGGATTCATAACCGTGTACATGGAGCGTCTGGTCGGACTAAGAGAACCGGTCCTGAACCTTTACGGAATGCCGGGAACCGTTCTCGTTCTGTCTCTCTCGTACTTCCCCATCGTGATGCTCATCACATGCATGGCCCTGAAGGCCGTCGACGCTCGGCACGAGGAGGCGGGTATGCTGTACGTCGGGTGGAAGCGCACACTCTTCGGCATAACGCTGAAGCAGGCGCTGCCCGCCTCGCTTGCAGGCGGCGTCCTGGTCTTTGTCCTTTCCCTCGCGAACTTCGGCGTTCCTTCCCTTCTTGGACTCCACGTATACACGGTCGAGATCTACTCGAAATTCAACGCCTTCTACGACGTCCCCGGAGCCACAGCATCCGCTTTTCCCCTTCTCATGCTTTGCCTACTCGCGCTGCTGGCTTACAGGCTCTGCTTGCGGCGCAGATCCTACGTAAGTCTATCCACGCATGCACGGCGCGCTGGGCTCATGGCGCTGGGGGCCTGGCGATGGATCGGATTCGCCGTTTGCTGTCTAATCGCAGTCGTCGCAGTCATCCTGCCCGTCGGCATTCTGCTAAGGCAAGCGGGGGGCCTCTCCTCCTACATCAAAGCCTTCCAGTCCGCGGGGGACGAAATGGCGAACAGCCTGCTGACCGGAGCCCTAGCCGCGACAGCTCTTACACTCCTTGGCTTCCCGGTGGCCTACCTCGTCGCCAGGAGCAGATCGCGCGCATCCGCTGCATTCGACTTCCTCGCGTTCGTGCCGTTCGCGGTCCCCGGTACGGTCCTCGGTCTCGGGCTGATACGGCTGTGGAACCGGCCAGGAGCGTTCGGCCTCGTATACGGCTCGGCCGCCATACTCATTCTCGCATACGCAGCCAGGTTCTTCCCGATCTCAGAGAAAGGACTCGCCCTAGGCCTCGAAAGGATAGACAGCCGCCTCGAAGAGGCAGCCGCCGTTTCAGGGGTCTCCTGGTTCACATCTGTGGGCAAGGTCGTCCTTCCCCTGCTCTGGCCCGCTGCGGCAGCCGTCTGGATCCTCACTTTCGTCTTCTGTCTCGGCGAGTTGTCCGCTTCCGTTCTCGTTTCCCCGCCCGGGTTCACGACTCTGCCGGTCAGACTCTTCACCCTAATGCACTACGGCATGAACCAAGTGGTGGCAGCTTTGGCTATAATACTTGTCCTCTTCATCCTCGTCCCTCTTCTGCTTCTGAGTCTTGTCATGTTGAGGCGTTCCGGAGGCCGCCGTGCCGCGTATTAGGTTCAGCAAGATCAGCAAGCGGTTCCGCGATATACTTGCCGTTCGCGACTTCTCTCTCGAGATCATCGAAGGCGAGATGCTCGCCCTCCTCGGCCCCTCAGGCTCCGGCAAGACCACGCTGCTCCGTCTTCTCGCCGGTCTAGAGAGACCCGACTCCGGAAGCATCTGGATCGGCGACCGGCTTGTCACTGGCCCCGCCACGTTCGTCCCGCCCCAAGAGCGCAAAATCGGCATGATCTTCCAGGACCTCGCTCTCTGGCCGCACATGACCGTACGCGGCCATCTCGACTTCGTTCTGAAGGGGAACAAGTTCCCGCGGGAGGAGAGAAAAACGCGCATCGCCGACCTCCTCGGCACAATGGACCTCGCCGACAGGGCCAAGGCCTATCCTTACGAACTTTCCGGCGGACAGAAGCAGCGTGTTGCAATCGCCCGCGCTCTCGCCATCAATCCGGAGATCCTGCTTCTCGATGAGCCGCTTGCGAGCCTCGATCAAGACCTTCAAGTCAGAATGACCGATGAGATCGTTCGCCTGAATAAGCAGCTTCGAATTACCACTCTCTACGTCACGCACGACAGAGAAGAAGCATTCCGGGTGGCCGACCGCGTGGCCTTGATTCAATCCGGCACACTTGAGCGCGTCGTCGAAACCTCCGCGTAACCCCTCCCCCTCTTTGCCAAACGAATCGCCGCGACTGGCGACTTTCTCTGCCGAACTGATATAATCGCACGTCTATTCCCCGCATACATTGGAGGACAGCATGAACCAGCGTTACTTCGCAAACCTCATCTGGTCGTGGTCGCCGCCCGCCGAAGACCCCGACAGCCTACTGAAAGAGTACGTCCAGAGATGCAAGGACATTGGCTTCGACACCATCAGGATCGACATCCCCTGGGACAATACCGAGCCGAGCAAAGGCTCCTTCGATTTCTCGTGGACGGATAAGAGACTCCGCCTCATCGCGCGCGAGGCCGACATGAATCTCGTCGTCATTCTTAATTCACGAGACCACCCCGAATGGCTGGGCGCCGACCGGCTCCTGATGAAGTGGGCTGACGGGAGCGTCTTTCGAAGGCCCATGGGGAGACGCTCGTACGGCGTCCTTTCGCTTAACTCAGATGAAGTGCGCGACGCCACCGCATCCTTCTACGCAGCCAGCGTCCGCCACATCGAAAAGGAATACGGCGACAAGGTCGTCGCCTACTCCTCCGCCTGGACGCCCGAAATGGAAAGCGAGTACTTCCACGGTACCAAGGCGTTCTTCAGCCCGGATGACGACCCTATGAACTCCCGGTATCTCGATCATTCCGACTTCGCCAAGTCCGGATACAAGGACTGGCTTGCCGAACACGGAGCCCTGCTCGAGGACATCCCCAGGCCGGAGGACAGCGACGAGAAATTCGCCCGCTGGTGCGCTTTCAGGGAGTGCACGCTCAAGCGCATGTTCGACACACTCTCCGCCGCGGTCGCCGACGCCGGAGCCCCAGGCAAGTACAAGGTCCAGTTCGGCTCCGTCTGGGACAAGATGTCCGGGCGGCGCGGCAGCATCGGCTTCGGATACTCGACCGAGTCCGCAGCGTGGGTCGTCGTTGACGACTCTTACCACTACGACCATTGCTTCTCAGCCGACGTTCTCTGGGGCACTGTGCCTGACAAGCTCAAGGCCAATGAGGTCGGCGGCCCGCCCAAGGTCCGCGAGGAGCTGGTTCAATTCGCCCGCGAAACCTACCAGCACGGCCTCAACATGTTCCAGTTCGCCAACTGGTGCGGGGCGCAGGGAATGGATTGGCTCAAGGAATTCGAGCCTGAGATTCGCGAGATCGCCCGTCTCCGCGACGAGGCCGAAACCCTCCCCCGCCGCGATGACCCCATGACCGTCAGCGTCCGAGACCTCTACCTCTCTCGTTGTGACCAGAACGCCCTCGACCAAATCATCAAGCAATACCGCGCCGGTTCCCAAAACGGCACCCTCATCTGGCCCGTCACGTTCAACTTCGACCTTCAAGCGTGAAAGGGCAAGATGTGGAAATGCCCGTGTTCTCATTCGGATTGATTGCGGATGTGCAGTACGCGAACGTTGAACCCGCGGGGACGAGGTTCTATCGCGAGTCGCTCGAAAAGCTTAAGGCGTGCGTCGAGGACTTGAACACGCACGACCTGGACTTCGTGATTCAGGTGGGCGACCTGATCGACCGCGACTTCGCGAGCTTCGACGACCTGCTCCCTATCTACAAGAAGCTCAACGCGCCCAGGTACCACGTGCTCGGCAATCACGACTACGCTGTGAGCGAAAACAGGCTCACGGATGTCCCCAAGAGGCTGGGCCTCAAGCGCAGGCACTACGACTTCGCCATCGGCTCGTGGCGGTTCGTGGCTCTTGATGCAAACGAGATCAGCCTCTACACGCACCCGAAGACCAGCGACGCGTATCGCGAATCCGAGGCCATCTACGACGAACTCGTGGCGCGCGATGCCCCCAACGCGAAGCCTTGGAACGGCGGGATGCGCCCCGAGCAATTGAATTGGCTCCGCAAGAAGCTCGATGCGGCATCGAAGGCAGGCGAGAGAGTGATCGTCTTCAATCACTTCCCCGTTTTCCCCCTGGGCGATCGTCACAACCTGTGGAACGATGCTGAGCTGATGGAGGTTCTCGACCGTTTCGACTGTATCGCCGCCTACATTGCCGGACACAACCACGACGGGGGCTACGCAATCGCGAACGGCATCCACCACCTAACTGTTATGGGCATGGTGGAAACGGAAGACACCACCGCCTACGCCGTCGTCGACGTTCACTCCGACCACCTTGAGGTCACCGGCTTCGGCCGCGAACCTTCCCGCGTGCTCGGGCTCAAGTGAGTCAGCACCCACGGCGCGGAACTGCCTATTGCTGAGCGTGCCAGAGAGCGGCCACACGGGATCGATTCATCTCGATGAGAAGCTGCTTCGCGCTCATACGCTGATACGCAGCTATCTTTCCCCGCATCGCCTTGGCAGCCCCCTCCGACATGTTCTTCAGCACCTTGTCTCTCACCCCCTCCGGCGCGCCTACAAGCGCCACCGCGACCTCCGCCGGATACATGTCCCTCAGGATGCTCTGCACCTCCTTGTCTGTCATGTCGGCGACGTCGTCAAATCCCAGCCGCTCGCTGCGTCGGCGCCTAAGGGGCGTGAGCACAAGTTTGTCCTCGGTCACCTCCAGGTCGACCTCATCAACAATCGAACACTGCCTCAGAATCGCACGGGGAATTCTGATTCCCTTCGAGTTGCCAATCTGCACGATCGGTATCCGCATGCATTGCCCTCCTCTCCGATAGCAACGTATGTACTGACTTTGTATATACTATAGGCATACTCATTCGTCAAGCCCGAGCCATTGGAACTTGGCCGCACGATGCCGGAATATGGCCACCGCAGGGCCCGCACGCTTTTTTTCAGAATTCTGTATTGACAAAGCGCTACTACGCATTACACTATAGCGCATAACGCTCAACCGGAGGCACCGCATATGCGTGCGTGGATCGCCCAGGTGAGGAAGGGACTAGTCGAACTGTGCATAATGGCCGCCCTTCGCAAGGGCGAAGCCTACGGCTACGAGCTGCTCCAGGCTCTCAGCAACGCCGAAGGGCTGGCCGTTACCGAGAGCACTGTGTATCCCATTCTCTCCCGCCTGACCAAGGAGGGATGGGTGCGCGTCCGGGCCGCGCCGTCGCCTGCGGGTCCACCGAGACGTTACTACCGTCTGACGCCGTTCGGCCTCGCGCGCCTCAGGCAGATGGAGGAATACTGGAAGGATATTGAGGAATCGACCAACGCCCTGATTGAAGGAGGGACCGAGTGATGGGAGAGGCATTCAGACTCGACGAGGATGCCCGCAGGCAGATAGACAAGCACTTGGATTCCATTGACGAAGCTCTGCGGAACGCAGACATGTCGCGAAGCGAAAGGCAGAACATTCTCGACGACGTCGAGACGCAGATCGTCGAGATGCTCGCTGCCCGCACGCAAGGCAACCCGACAGTCGATGATGTCAAAGCTGTAATAGCCGAACTCGACCCACCAGAATCTTACGCAGCCGCGCCAGAGGGCTCGCAAGCCAGAGGGCTTGATAGTGGCTCACGCGGGACGGCGCACGGACGATGGACCTTGGACAAGGTCGCACTGGCGTGTTCCATAGGTGGCGTCGTGGTCACTGTTCTCCTCGCGCTCATCGGGCGCTTCGTACTAGGCGGGGCAGCGACGACTCCCTGCTTTCTCTTAGCCCTCGAAGCCACCGGCCTTATCCTCGGCATAGCCACCTGGCATAGACCCCTCGGCAAAGCGGCAGCAATCCTATCAGCATGCATTCTCATCCTGGTTATCGTCTATATGGGGCTCGCCTCCGCGTAACCCCACGAACCACCGAAAGCTCAACGCGTGTCACCCCTTTGACCGCCGAAGAGCGCTCCTGTAAAATGCATCCTCGATTCAGGAACGGCGTCCGAGCCGCATCGCAAACACGAAAGGTGAATAGAGCATCCACCAATGAAGCTCATGCGCAAATACCCTAGTGAGACAATCATTGGAGGCGAGCCGTATCGCTACGAGAGAACGCTCAAGGACGACCTCTGGTCGGTGAACGTTCTCTACAGGAACGACGACGGCAAGGGCTACGTCCTGAAGCTGACTGATGTACGCACCATTCCCGCGCTGGCCCTTCGTCCGCTGCTGATGCTCCTGCTACGCCACGAGCACAACATCTACAGGATGCTGGCCGACCTGGACGGAATCCCGAAGCTCGGACCTCGATACGGTCGCATGGGATATTTCCACGAGTATGTCGAAGGCAAATCGCTGCACGACGTGACCAGCGGAGATGAGCTGCGGGACGACTTCTTCGACCAGCTGATTGGCGTATTCGACAAGCTCCATGAACGGCGGATAATCCACCTGGACATGCAGAAGCGCGGGAACGTGATCGTCTCGAAAGACGGAAGGCCGTACCTCATTGACTTCCAGCTCTGCATTCACTTCAAGCCGCGAAGCGGACCTCTCGGCCGCTGGTCCGACGGGCTTTTTCGCGCCCTCATGCCGGAGGTCCTATACCACGTCTACAAGCAGAAGAAGCACTTCCAGCCTCACCTGATGACAAACGAGGAGAAGAAGCTCGCCCGGCGAACGGAGTTGAACAGGAAGTTCGAGCGCTATCTCTTCGGATGGGGGCGGAAGGTAAAGCGGGCCGTCTATCCCAAGCGCAGCAACGAGACCATCTGGTTCAGATGGAAAAAGCTGAAGGACAAATCCCCGCGTGTGACTTAGCGCCGAGCCCGAGAGCGGAGTATCAGCCCGCACTCCACCAACCTTGTCGGGGCGACTGGATTTGAACCAGCGACCTCGGCGTCCCGAACGCCGCGCTCTAGCCAAACTGAGCCACGCCCCGGAAAGGTCACGCTCGCCAGCCCTCTTCACCTATGAGCTTGACGAACGTGCACCTACAGATTTCTTCTTCGTATATTCTGCCATCCCTCTTGCGGATAAGCAAGAGCTCTTGCCCAAAGCTGTCACCCACAGGTATCGACATCTTTCCGCCTGCAGTCATCTGCTCCGTGAGTGATTGCGGCACCGAAGGAGCACCCGCCGTGACCATGATCGTGTCGAAAGGCGCTTCGTCCGGCCACCCCATCGTACCGTCGCTTACCCTGAACTCGACGTTCGTGTAGTCCAGTTCGCCGAGAATATTCTGCGCCCGCTCGGAAAGCTCGGCTATCCGTTCCACCGTGTAAACATGAGACGCCAGCTCGGCCAGTATGGCCGTTTGATAGCCCGACCCCGTCCCGATCTCCAGTACCCTCTCATTCCCCTGCAGGTCCAGACACTGCGTCATCAGCGCGACCATGTAGGGCTGTGAGATCGTCTGGCCACAACCGATGCCGAGGGGGTGGTCGCCGTAGGCGTGGGCGCGATCTTCATCACGCACGAAGCGCTCGCGAGGCACGTTCATGAACGCTTCCAGTACTCTCTTGTCCAAGATGCCACGGGCAGCCAGCTGAGTATCCACCATCCTCTTACGCTGAAGGATGAATCCATCGGAGGATGGCATTGCTTTTGCCCTCGCCTGAGCCCTGTAGCTCCGTCCATGCAGTATTATAGCGTGGCGCTCGGCGGGTTGGGAGGACCTTTGTAGGGCACCCGGAGGGCGGTAACGAACGCAGTCCGGAAGAACCTGAGCGAGTCACTGACGGCACGGATCTTGCTCCTCTCGCCGCCGTAGATCGTCCTTATAGTCACTTCCGCTATCAGGAAGCCCTTCCTCGCTGCAGCTATGAGGATCTCCGACTCAGCGTCGTACCGCCTCGAACGCACCTCCACCTGTCGCGGTAGCTCCATGCTCATCAGCCTGTACCCCGACTGGCTGTCGTGTATCAACTGGCCGGAAAGTCGAGAGACCAGCCACGAACTGATGCGATTCGTCATACGCCGGATCTTCGGCATCGAGCTGACATCCTCCATTCGGCACCCAATTACCATCGCCGCTCCCGTCTCTTCCATCTTCTCCAGGAACTGAGGTATTTCGGCGGGATCGTGCTGCCCGTCGGCGTCGAGAGTAAGAACGTGGCTAGAGCCCAATTCCTCGGCAACGGCAAACCCCATGTTCAGCGCCACGCCCTTCCCGGAGTTCTCCTCAAGTCGCACCACCCGGGCACCCGCCGATTCCGCCTCCACCGCCGTCATGTCCGTGGAGCCGTCATCAACCACCAGAACGTCCGGAATGTGCTGAGACACACCCCGTACGACGTTCGCAATGGAGTTCTGCTCATTGAACGCAGGTATTAGAGCAAGGATCTTCATCAGGCCGAAATCCTGATATCCCGAGCGATCAGCTCAATTGCCTGCTTCCCTCTGAACGTGTTGATCTGCGGGGTGAAGGCAACATCGATCGGCGTACTACCATTAAGCTTGGCAGCCAGTCCTCCCATGCCGAAGGCTACTACGCGCAGGGCCCGTTGGCCCTGTCGGCTGTAAAAGGAAAGATGCTTCCCGCTGCGACCCATTCTCCGCGGCTCTCCGCCTACGAACACACCTTGAGCGGCTAGCACAGGAGCCGGGTTTCCCTTCCCAAAGGGCGAAAGCCTCTGCAGCTCGCAGACGAGTTCCCCCGTGACATCATCCAGCGACACCTCGGCATCGACAGACAGCACAGGCACCAGGTCTTCCTCCGAAAGCTGCCGCCGGGCTTCCTCCAGAAACATATTGGCGAAGCTGTCCAAATCCTCGTGCCTGAGTCTTACCCCGCCTGCCTGGGAATGACCCCCGAACGACAGCAGACAGGACGAACACGCGCTCAGAGCCTCAAACACGTTAAACCCGGGGATGGAACGCGCCGATCCCTGGCAAACGTCGCCCTTCTCGGAGATCAACATCGTGGGCCGGTGGTACGAGTCCACGATCTTTGAGGCCACTATGCCAATCACGCCGGCATGCCATTCCGGATGAGAAAGGACTAGGCCGTAGCCAGATGACAGATCCTTCTCATCGATGTAGGTGCGAGCCTGCTCAAGAGTCTTAGCCTCGATGCGCTGGCGCTCGCGATTGGTCCGTTCGAGTTCGGCCGCGATCTCATCGGCCCGCTCGCACGAGGAGGTGGTCAGCAGTTCGAGAGCCAACACAGCGGTCCCAAGCCTACCCGCCGCGTTGATCCGCGGCCCGAGCCGAAAAGCCAAGTCCTCCGCATCCAGGGCACGCCCAGACAGGCCGCACACGGAAATCAAAGACTGTATACCGGGAACATCCGCCTCCTTGAGCATCGTCAGCCCAAACTGCGTGAGCGCCCGGTTCTCACCACGCAGAGGAACAACGTCGGCAACAGTCCCCAAGGCCACCAGCCCCATCGCCTCTGCGAGGAACGACCTCGTCTGGTCGCTACGCTCCTTCCCCAATCGGCTCAACAACGCGTAGGCAAGTTTGAAGGCCACCCCTACTCCCGAAAGGCCTTTGTCAAACCCGTTATCCGTTTCGAGGTGGGGGTTGACGATTGCGCATGCCTTTGGCAGCGCGCTGCCCGGCTCGTGGTGGTCGGTTATTACGAGCCTCATGCCAAGCGATTCCGCAAGCTGCGCCTCCTCGATTGCAGTTGTGCCGCAGTCCACCGTCAGCAGAAGTCCCGAGCCGCGCTCCTTGAGCGTATTAAGCGCATCCGCATTCAGCCCGTATCCTTCCGATATCCTCTCTGGAATGTACCAAGAGGTCGGCGTGCCAAGCATCGAGAAGAGTTTGAGCATAAGAGCCGTCGCACACACCCCGTCAACGTCGTAGTCACCGTAAACCGTGATCTCCTCGCCATCGAGAACCGCACGTTGCAGGATATCCGTCGCCCGGTTGATGGAAGGTATGTCGAGCGGGTCATGAAGATGGTCAAGGCTAGGCTGGATGAAATCCCTGGCCGAGGATTCATCAGAGATGCCGCGGTTGATGAGAACCTGCGCGGTTATCGGTGATATCCCCAGCGCCGAGGCAAGGTGGCCACTCAGTGAGGGCCGCCTCTTCAGCGATATCCATCGGACATCGCTCATAAACCTCTCCTGGAAAGGAAGTCCGGACCGATGTAAAGAGGGCCCGGCACCTTGAAGTGGCGCCCGCGGAGGCGGATCATAAGGTCGTCCGCCGTCAGGGCAAAGAGGGGGCTGATCTCGACAGGATATTTCAGGACCCCATCCTCATCCCGCGGGATCTCTATCCCGCATCGCTCCAGCCACCCGGCATGAAGCTCACTCATCGCCCGCCGCGCCGCATCCGGAGAATCTTCCCCTCCCTGCTCCTTGACCGGCGCGAACTCCTCCTCCCTGGCAGCCTCCACAGCAACCGAACTTCTGGCAAGCGGCAGCAAATCGAAGATGAACCTCTCGAACTTGACAGCGTTCGGCTCGGTAGGATGAACTTCTCTCCCGGAATCGTCCACGAACGGCACCTTCTTCCGCGCAATATGAAACGGAAGATCCTCGTCCTCGTCTGCCACCCGCTTGACGAACTCCGTATTCAAGATGTGAATGGCAACGCTGCCGTGGCCGAATTTCAGCGCTCCTGAAGGATCGCGGGCATACATCTGCTCGCTGCCCAGATCGGTGTACTCGATCACCTTCAGCCGCCCGTTCATCCACGCAAGTATCCCCACCCTCTCTTCCGGGGAGCGCTTGACGACCACCTTAAGAGACATCTCAGCTTCGGCCTCGGCGTGATAGCCCAGGAACACGGGATCCCCGATTTTCGCCAGCGGGTTGTCCACCTGAAGGTAGTATATGTTGCTTATCCCTCTCAGCAACAGGTCGTCAAGGATCTCCGAAGCCTTCAAAGCATTAACCGCGCCGCCGTGACCGTCTGGCGAGAAGAAGAGCGACGACTTCGTAGCAAGAATGAGCTTGCCATCGAGGTCAACCGTCGGCAGAGACCGCTGAACGATAACAACCACATCGGCCGGGCTGAGTCCGAAGAAGTCGTGCGTGCGGAAAAAGTCCCTCACTGCCACATCGTTGTCCTCGCTCGTCATGACTATCAGCGGGATAGAGACCCCGTGGCGCAGACTCAAAGCAAGCACTTTTTCCGCTTGGAGCTGGAAGAGAGACTTCTTCACGACGGGGGATATCGGATAGCAGCCTTTCGGTGTGTCGATGCCCATCCGAGACGCCTGCCCACCCGCAGCTACCAGTACGGCCAGGCTTCCTTTCAGCAACACCTCCTCCCCCAGGCTCCGCGCCCTCCCCTGCCTCGCAAGCTCCGTCTCTGTCACAGCCGCCGGTATGACGGAGGGAGGCACAATGTCGGGAGCCTCGCGTTCCCCTTCCGGCCTTCCCAGGAACCCTCGCACCAACCGACTCATCAGGTCGAGGTCCGCACGATCCAGATCCCGCAGCAGGTTCACCCTCTCGTTGTCCGTCAGATCGTCCCAGTGCGCGAAAACGTGCTCCTGCCCTGCTTCGTACGTCTTCTCGATAACGTCCTGGTAGCGTGCATCCGGCGATATCGGCTTCACAGTCTGAATATGTCTCCCATCTTCCTGCCAAGGAAACTCGCGGCAGCCAGCAACGAAAGGACCAACAACGCCATCCCCCAAAGCCCCAGCGCACTGGCCACGTACGGCCCGTCGGCAATCCTCCCCAGCAACGTGTATATCGCCTTCGTTATCGGATAGAACTGCTCCTTGAACGCCAGTATGAGTGAGTCGCTCACCTCGAGCATCGCGAACGAGAAAGCAAGAATCGTCCCCGCCACGAGGCTTGCCATTGTCAGGGGGATAGTCACCCGCCTCAGAGTCGTGGCCGGCGAAGCGCCCAGCGTAGACGCCGCCTCTTCCAGGGAGATGCTCGATTGCTGGAATCCAGCGTATGCAGCTCTAACCATATATGGAAGCCGTCTCACGGCATATGCGATTATCAAGAGCGCCACAGGGTTCTCGCGAGGATTTAAGAACGTTCCAGAATATCCCGCCGCATACCCGAACGCAAGCACAATCCCAGGCAGCGCCAGAGGCAGCATTGCTATCCCGTCGATGATGCTCGACCCCGGGACCCTTTTCCGCGTCAGGATGTACGCAATACCGATCCCGAGGCCCAGATCGACCAGTGCGCTCGACGAACTGTAGAAGATGCTCTTCTTTATGCTCGGCAGCGTCAACGGATGCGTGAGGACAGCCCCGTAGTATTTCAGCGTGTAGCTCTGAGGCAGTACGGACATGAACCACTTGTCTCGAATAGAGGTAAGGACCACGCTTACATGAGGCAGCAGAGCAAGGCACGTAACCCCGCCGACGATGACGTAGATCGCCGCTGTGCCTGCGAATCCGGCTCTCGACTCCTCCCTCGCGATGCTCGCCCGCGTGAGAAGCTCGTACCTTCTCCTCCCAAACAAGTATCGCGCAGCCATGAAGCACACGGCCGTGAGCAAAATCACTGTAACCACCAGCGCATAGCCGGTCGGATCCTCACCTATGTCGCTGACCTTGTCGAATATCTGCACCGCAACGAGGTTCCGATAATCGAACACCAGCGGAGTCCCAAGATCCGTAAACGCCCAGATGAACACTATGATGGCCCCGGCGAAGTAGCCGGGAAGCACCAAGGGGAAGGTTACTCTCCGGAAGAGGGACCACCCGCTCGCCCCCAAAGACATCCCCGATTCCTCCAGCGCCGGATCGATGGAAGAAAGCCCCGCCGCAACGTTCAGATACATTATGGGATACAGATGCAGCGTCTCCAGCACCACAATCCCCCAGAAGCCCCCGCCCTGTAGCCAGTCAACGGGCGAAGAGATGAGATGCATCTTCATGAGCAGAAGGTTGATCGACCCGAACCTGGCGAAGATTTGCCGCATCCCGATAGCACCCACAAACGGCGGCATGATCATGGGTACCAGAACCAGCCCACCCATCAGAGCCTTACCCGGGAACCTGTAGCGCGTCGCAATGAACGCCAGAGGAATGGCAATCACTGATACGGTCAGCATCGTCACGATCCCCAAGGCGAGGCTCCGCAAGATCGCACCGCGCATGTACGCGTCCAAGAAGATCACCCGGAAGAACACGAGCGAATACCCCCCCTTGGTGTAGACAGACTTGGCGACCACGTAGGAGATCGGGTAGAACAGAAACGCCCCGAAGAACAACGCCAGGGCTGTCAAGAAAAGGTAGCTTCCGGCGCCGGGCTTCTGAGACAGATCCGTCATCTCACCACGCCCTGGCGAAAAGCCATTTCAGCCTGTACGGTTAACCTCTCGTACTTCTTCCTGAACATAGCCCCCCATCGCGACCGCTCCTGAGCCCGGAACTCCGCGTCGGACCACTTCGTAGAGGCCAGTTCCAGGACCTCCTCCTCGCTCAGGGGAGACGAACCAAATTCCCTGCGAAGCTCGTGGTCCTTGGGGAGCTTCGACACCGCGGACCATGCACGCACAAGATCAGCGTGCGGCTGTATTAGTGCCGCCGAAAGCAGGTCGTTCAGAACCCCCCAGCGAATCGACCCCTTATCGGCATCGTACGCGAGCGTCGTCTTCCATTTAAAGGGATTGAACTTCACCGCCGCGATGTCGGCATACTTGTCGTAGACCGCCGGGACCACCGGAAGGCGGCTCAGGCCGTAGCGTCTCGGCCCGTTCTCAACACCCTTCGGCAGGATCCACAGGCGCTGCCCTTCCTCCGACAACACGAACCGCATGAAGGCTTCGGCCACGTCACGGTTGGGCGCTCCCTTGAGGATCGCAATTGAATCTGGGTTGATCACCGTGAGCCCCTCGGGCATCACGTAGCCGATGCGATCCTCGCCCACTTCGGATATCTCCACACCGGCGTAGAAGTCTATGCACAGCCCGCAGGCGACCTCCCCGGCGCTCACATCCTTCGGCACCTGGTTAGACCCCTTGGAGAAGTACCGGGCGTTCCCGCCCATCGCGCTCACTATCGCGAAACCCTCGTCCCACCCGTATCCTTGAAGGATTATCTCGTACATCATGTGCGTGCTGCCGCTCTTGGACGGATCGCCCGTACCCACCCACGAGAGAAATGAAGGGTCGGCCAAGTCCGCCCAAGTGGCCGGTGTTTCGAGCCCAAGCGCCTCGAGCACCGGCTTGTCGTATATTATCCCGAAGCCCGAAAGCGCCGCTCCATACCATGAGTAATCATCGGCGTAGAGCGGAATGCCGCCGTAGTCTCTGGGGATTTGCGACAGGATCGTCTCGGGAACCTTGTAAGGGTGCAAATATCCCTCGTCTGCCAGCTTTATGTACGGGTCAGTGCCCCCACCGTAGAGAATATCAACGCCCGAAGACTCGGGCGTTCGTTTGTACTCCGAGGTGAGAAAGCGCACGATATCCGCCGCGCCGCCCTGGTCAAGCCACTCAACATCAACTGTCTCGCCCGCCTGCCCCTGGTAGTAATCCCGAAACCCCACCTCGAACTCCTCCTTGATGCCCTCCCAGTGAGGCGAGACGACGACGAGCTCTCTATCGGTAGGATATGCCACAATCTTCGGAGGACGCGCGAGAAAAGGCGCCCCCAGCACAACTGCGAAACCTATTCCAAGCACCAAGCGCATCAGCCAGCGCATCTGTGCAGCCGCCTTCCAGCGTCAGTTGGGCATCCTAATCACGCTCACTCAGAGCAGCAACTCCCGGAAGGGTCTTCCCTTCGAGAAACTCCAGCGACGCTCCGCCGCCCGTAGAAACGTGCGTCATTTTCTCGGTCAGACCGAACTCCTTCAGCGCCGCAACCGAATCGCCGCCGCCAACCACCTTCATCGCGTCAGTGGCCGCGATCGCCTCGGCCACTCTCCTCGTCCCCTCGGCAAAGGGCTTCATCTCGAAGACGCCCATGGGCCCGTTCCAGAAAATCGTCTTGCCGCGGGTGACGGCTGCACAGTAAGCGTTCGCGCTCTTCGGACCTATGTCCAGCGCCAGCCAGCCTTCCGGAATCTTTCCGTCATCCACCACTCTCCTCTCCGACGCAGCGTCAAACTCCTTGGCTACGACGTGATCGGTTGGCAGCAGCACCTCGACCCCCTTGGACTCTGCTTCCTTCAACAGGTCACCGGCAAGACCCACCTTATCCTCCTCCACCTTGGAGCCGCCCACGTCAATGCCCTGCGCTCTCTTGAAGGTGTACGCCATCGCGCCACCTACTATCAAGACCTGGATCCTTCCGAACAGGTTCTGTATTACACCGATCTTATCCGACACCTTGGCGCCGCCGAGCACTGCGACGAAAGGTTCCTCCGAGGACTCCAGCAGCTTCGACAGGCTCTCCAGTTCCCTTTGCAGCAGGAACCCCGCCGCCGCCGGCAGGAACTCAGCCACGCCTACCGTCGAGCAGTGCGCCCGGTGTGCCGCGCCGAAAGCATCGTTAACGAACACATCCCCGAGCGATGCAAGTTCCTTGGAGAACCCCTGGTCGTTGGCCTCTTCCTCCGCATGGAAGCGTGTGTTCTCCAGAAGAACGATATCGCCCTCCTTCATCTTCGACACCAGCTCCTTCACTTCCTCGCCCACGGTGTCAGGGGCCAACTTCACCGGCCTGCCGACCAGCTCCGACAAGCGCTTCGCCACCGGAGCGAGACTGTACTTGTGCACCGTCTTCCCTTTCGGCCTTCCCAGATGCGACATCAGCACAAGCTTCGCCCCGCCGTTAACACAGTAGTTGATGCTCTCCATCGCTGCCTGAATGCGGGAATCGTCCGTGATCTTCAGGGATTCATCCAGCGGCACGTTGAAATCGACCCGCATCAGAACACGCTTCCCTCGCACATCCACATCTTGAAGCCTCAGCTTCCGCATCTCCTGCTCCTTCCTTTCCGCTCTATGTCTCCAGTCCTGTTTCCTTGGCGAAGTTCTCGATCAGTTCTTTGGCCTTCGGGCTGAGCTTCTTGGGCACGGAGAGCTTAATCCGCAGGAAATGGTCTCCTCGCTTCCCATCTGCCCCCGGCGCACCGCGCCCGCGAAGCCTCAGCGTCGACCCGGGCTGCGAGCCCGCGGGCACCGTGACGTCCACCTCTCCGTCGACCGTCTCCACGGTCTTCTTGGTGCCAAGCAGCGCCTGAGCCATATTCACGTGAAGATCAGAGAAGATGTCCTTCCCTCGCCGCTCAAACTTCGGATGCCTCGCCACCCTCACGTGTATGTACAAGTCCCCGGCTTCCCCTCCTGTGGTCGATGCGTTCCCTTGCCCGCGCAACCGTAGCTTGTAGCCATCCCCGATTCCGGCCGGGATGTCAACCTCTATAGGCCTGGTCCGCCTGACTATCCCCCGCCCCCCGCACGCACTGCAAGGCTCAGTCACGACCTCTCCGCGCCCCATGCACCTTGGACATGGACGCGTGAAGCCGAAAGCTCCTTGGAAAGTCTCCACCCGCCCCGTACCCCGGCAGTTGGGACAGGCCGTTCGCCGCCCGCTCGGCCCCGCCCCCGACCCTTTGCAGCTTGCGCACGCCTCATCACGGGTCACCCTCACCGTTGCTTTCCCGCCCTTCAGCGCAACATCAAACGGCACGTGGACCTCGTACAATATATCCTCGCCGCGGTGGGTCCGCCGCGCCCGCGTCATCCCTGCCAGGTCATCCGTGAAGAGCCTCGAGAATATATCGCCAAGGTCCCCCAGATCCTCGTAACTCGTGAACCGCGCCCCGCCCGGTCCCCCGAACCGACCACCTGCACTGAATTCCCGTACCTGATCGTACTGGCTCCGCTTCTGGGGATCGCTCAGGACCTCGTAAGCTTCGAGGATCTTCTTGAACTTCTCTTGAGCCTGCGGGTCCGACTGGTTAGTGTCGGGATGATGCTTCTTCGCCAGCCGCCGGTAGGCCCGCTTGATCTCCTCGGGCGAGGCGTCTTTCTTGACGCCCAGCACGTCGTAGTAGTCCTGTCCGTTCATAGCTCTCTGCGAAGAGATAGAAGAGAATCTGTTGGTGCCAAGGTCATATTAGTGACCGACCAAGCACATTTCAAGTAGCCCCCTCAGCGGCGATGTGCCGGTTTGCTGCCGGCCCTTCCCTTTCCCCGAAACACCTCCTAAGAA
>Ga0180437_10001427_pt1 | contig 40933 bp, 52 predicted proteins | sample SS_ome_4_FD_132410 | JGI IMG/M metagenome (GOLD analysis project Ga0180437, IMG submission 132410) | Hypersaline lake sediment archaeal communities from the Salton Sea, California, USA - SS_3_D_1 metaG | ecosystem: Environmental > Aquatic > Non-marine Saline and Alkaline > Hypersaline >...
CGCCGATGATGTCTATTTGACAGGTGATATTATCGGTTGCATCCACGTAATACTGCCACAACGTGTGCTCCTGCATCACGCCAGCCACCGGATAGCCGGGCTGGATCCAGCCCGCCACCGTAAACTCGCCCGCCAGCTCATCATCCAGGTCCCAGCGCAGCGTACCCGCTGTCCGCAAACTCGAATCGTACGCCGCCGACACCCAATCACAGCCGATTTCGGTGCCCGCGCAAAATGGAGCCGGTCGCGACGCGGGATCTAGCAAAGCCGCCGCCGCGATTTGCACATTATCCACGATTATCTCAGAACCCACCGCCACCTGCAGCCCATGCGAGCTGCTCACCGCCACCGCGTCATACGTGTCGTGACAATGATACCACGGCCCGCCATCAATCTGATCCGTTGTCGGCGTGCCCAGCGCCGCCGCCTGGCCCCAGAACTGAAAATCAGCCGATGGATCCGCTCCGTCCGGACGCCGTACCATAGCGCTGATCGATTTGATCCCATCCCCCAGCGTCTGCGTCTGTGTGAACTGGTGCACCGCCGTCCCCTGGTTGATCAAATGCGCCGCGCTATCATGCGACAGCGTGAAGCCCGGCCGCGTCTCCTGATACGCTACCAGATCCGCATCCGAGGCCGTCCAATCGTTATCCCACGTGCCATGCGCGAATTCCGCATTAGTAACCAGATTTGTCAGCGCCATGGCCATCAACACGCCCTTATGCGGATCGATCTCAAGCTGGCCAATGCCTACGCCCGCGCTTTGCTGAAGCCCCTTTGCCACCGGCCCACACGTCAGCGCCGCCACCATGCCCAAAATCGCATTATCCGATTGCAGCGCCCCGGCGTGCAGCGAGTCCGGCCAGCTGGGCACATTAATATCCAGCACGCGCTGGTAGTGGTACATCTGCCCAAATACCGGCGCCGGGAGATCTGCCAGCGCCGACTCCATCAAGTACATCAGCCATACCGGTTCCCCCTGTGCGCGTTCCTCGTAATCACGCACATCCAGCGCCACCCGGCCGATCTCTCGCTGCCAATATGCCAGCTGCGCCACCGAACTGCCGCGCAACTGGTAAACCAGCTCAAACACCGCATTATCTCGCGTCGAATCAATTCGGTCCTGACCCTCTCTGCGCAGCGTCCCCCCGGACCACACCACCTGTTGCCCCCCCGGTCCAGGCGCAAACCCGCCCAGCATCATCGCCAGATTCTTATCTGCCTGGTTCAGATCCAGCGTCCGGCTTGGATTCCGAGGTGGATAACGCTTGCTTCCGCCATACACCAGCTTCAGCGTCGTGATCATAATCGCGCCCTACCTCCCATCCTGGCGCCCTGTCGCGCCGCCCTGCCCTGATAACCATCCACCACGCTGGCCAGTACCGCGCCATCCACCACCAGATTAATCACCCGCGACTCGCTGGGCATAATATATCCATCCTGCCCTGGCACAAACCTTTCGGGACCGCGTTCCCCGACCATATATGAGCGCCCCTGAGCCACCGGCCCGCCGTGCTGCCGCCCGCCGCCAAACAGCGCGCCCAGCCCGCCCTCCGGGAGCAATTGCCCGGGCGATACATTCTGCGTGCCCATTGCCCAGCCTTCACCCTGAGTCAACCCTTTGAGCTTATCCCACTCTTCCGACGCCCACTCAATCGCCGATGCCACGCCCTGAAACGCGACGGCCAGCAACTCCACGCTGACCACGATCGCATCCAGCCCGGCGCCAAAGATCGCCATAACCGCGTCCAGGCCCGTCACCTCGCCCGTAGTCAGCCCCAGCGCCGCCCCGATCCGCGTCAGCGCGTCGTTTATGGCCACCATCGCCGGTCCGACCGTAACACCCAGCTGCGAGGCAAACTCCGCAAACCGGCTCACCATCAGCGGCAACAGCTCCTGAGCGATAGGCACAATTGCCCCCAGGAACTTGGTCGCGATGGGTAGCAATTGCGTCCCCATCTCTGTCCCCGCCTCCGCCAATTGCGCCTTCAGCGCCCGCATCTGATTCGCCCAGCTCCCCGAGGTGCGCGCCGCGTCGCCTTGCGCGTCCGTTGTGCCCGCCATGACAATATTCATCCTGGCCATGACTTTTTGCTGCTCCGTGGCCGCCTTGATCCCGTCGGCAATGCCCATCCTCATCAATTCCTGATCCAGCGTCGCCTGCGTAATCACGATGCCGTACTTCCTGACCGTCTCGTGGTTGCCCACCAGCGCCGACTGGAAATCGTTGATCACGTCCGTTTCCAGCGTGTTGTTAAACGAGGCCACGTCGACGGCCAGCTTCGTCATATCCGTCGACAGCCGCGCCGCCTCCCCCCGGGCAAAGCCCATGGGCACAAACGTGTCCTGCAACGTGCTGGCCATTTCCATCAGCTCGAACTTGTTGCGCCCCACCGCGTTACCAAACTCATCCAGCCACATCTCCGCCGACTGCGCCGACGTGCCAAACACCGTATCAAATTTGGCCTTCATCTCCTCCGCATCGCTGCCCAAACCCACCAGCTTGGCGCCGATGCCCGCGCCCGCCGCGCCCAGCGCCGCCAGCGCGCCCACACCGCCGATCGCTGCCGTCTTGAGTCCCCTGGTCAATACACCGCTGAACCTCTGCAGCCCGCCCCGCGCCTGCTTCATCCCGCGCTCATAGCCAGAACTGTTCAGACCCAGCGTCGCGTATAGCGATGCAGCCTCAATTGCCATTTCTTATCTCCACAAAATTCTCCGCCTCGTGGACCTGCAAAACTGTCTCAAAATCGAACCACCCCAACTGATCGATATAACCCAATGGCCAGCCCGTGATCAACGCCAATTTAGCGCGTTGGTAAACCGCCCCCGTCCAGGTATCCATGGGCTGCCGGAACTTCGCCGACAACCAAACCCGCTCGCCTACCTTTTTTTTTGCAGCATCCGGATCGCCTGCTCCAGCGCGTTATCCACCCGCTGCGCATCGTGCATCGGCAGATCCATATATGAATCTGTCGTGATCGACACCTCGTACGGCCAATCCACCACCACGCGCTCGATCAGCACGCCCGTATGCTGATCCGCCTCCAAGCCCTTGGCCGCCATCTGCGCCGCCGCGATCTCGCCCATCAGCTCGTGAAACTCGCGCCGCGTCACCCGGTTCAGATCGATCTGGATGCCGTCGATGTCCTGAACCGTCACCACCGGCCCCGTTTGTGTCCCCTCCATCATTCCCCCCTCACTGGCCTAATATGACGATTGTACCACGCCCGAGTTGTCGCTGAATTGGAAGTTGACATTCAACGTCACCACGTCGTTATATCCCACCGACCGCGCCCGCTCGCTCACGATCGCCGTCACCGTGTATTTCGGCTTCCCGCTGGCTGTGCCCTCCGGAGCCCACTCCAGTGTCCCACTCGTGCCGTTCGCCACCGCCGCCCACAACGCTGTGCCGCTGGTCTGATCCACCAGCTCCAGCGTCGCCTGGCCGTTGGTCAGCGTCGTCACGTGCGTCGTGCCCGTGTCGCTGCCCGCGCTGGCATCCACCAGATCCATGGTCTCCGTCACGTCAAAACGCCGATAATCGCCATCCAGCACGGTCGATCCAAAGATCAAATATAAATTGGTTCCTGAATATTCTGCCATCGTTCACTCCTGTTTTTGAGTCCTGACTTGTTCATGCTCCCTGAACTTGTTCAGGCTTAGTCCAAATCGATCCGGATCCGATAAAGCCCCCCCACCTGGTACTTCGTGACGCCCCCTGCGTCTTCCTGAGCTAAATTTACGTCCTCTTCCCTGGCCGTCCAAAAGTTTGTCCAGCCAGAGACGCTCACAGACGACTGGTGCAGCGCCGCGTCAATCGCGCTGTCAATCCCGGCCGCGTCCGCCTGCGTCGCAGCCACGCCAAACACCGCGTACACGACGTTTCGCGTGCGATTAGGCGTCTCGTTCTCATCGCCGCCGCCCTGCCACTGGAAAATCACGTACTTCTCCGGAGGCGACTGAGGAGCGCGCTTGTTGTAGATCGCCGTACCTCCCAGCTCCGTAATAAGGCTGGCATCTCCGGATAACAGACTGTAAATCCCCGTTTCCAGCGCCTCCACCGGCATCATTTCACCTTCCGCGTCGTGATCGAGTTTTTATAGGCCCCCGTGTCCACATTCACATCCGAGGCCCACATCGTCTGCACGTCCTTCGCCATCTTGTTGATCGCATCATCCAGTGACACCCCCCGCTCCAGCGCCTCCGAAATCACCCGCCGAAACACCCGCCGCGTCTTCTCCATGGCTGGCACGAGCGACGGATGCCCTGAGCTGGTGAATTCCTGGTACACGCCATAATGCACCCCATCGTGCACCTCATACACCGGAGACTCGGTCGCCTGGATCAGATCGTCCATCTTCTTTGTATCCAACCGCACCCGTACGGCCATCAGTTCACCCGTGCAAGAAGCGCCCGGCGTATGGTGCGATAGCTGTGATCGTCCTCCACCGCCAGCACCTCATACGTGTCGCTATCAAACGTGATCCGGTCCTCGATGGTGATCGCCTGATCGTATGCCACGCTCAGCATCCACGTCGACCGTCCCTCCAGCGCGAAGTTGAAAACCTGCTCTGCCCGTTGCATACCCAACGGCGCCAGCCTGCAATCCACATCCTCGTACGTGTCCGACCAGCTCAGCGAGCTCCCCCCCAGCGCGTCCACGCTCTCCGTCCGCGTCTGGATAGTGCACGTATCCGGAAACCAATCATCGGCGATCACCCGCAGCGCCACCAGCTCCTGATCCGTCAGTCCGCTCATCCGATATCCGTCCTGACAAACTGTGCCATCCGGATCTCCCCCGCCGCGTTGGTCACCACGTTCGCCCCGGCCCGGGCCCGCAGAATCTTTTCCATCTTCTCCGCGTGCTCAAACGCCTGCTGACGCTGAAAACGCTGGCCATCCGCCTGGAAATCATACCAGTCCGAGAAATAGGCCGCCCGCTCTGCCCAGATATCGGCCGCCGCCGCGTTGATGTCGTAACTGTAGCCCGTCAGATAGTAGGCCGTGCCGCCCTGGCTGGTGGTGAAGGAAATCCTTCCCGAGCGATAATCGGCCGTGTAATTCGCCGTGCCGATCTCCGCCCCCGGGCCATCGCGCACGATCCAGCGCGCCGTACCGCTGGCCGCCGTCTCGAAATCGCGATACTCCGCCGCGCACACCAGATACGTCACCGTACCCCCGCCGATCGACTGCGGCAGCCACGTCAGCGGAGCATCGATCATAAACGTGCTGTGACTATCCAGCGTGTCCTGGATGTGCTGATCCGACCACCATCCCTCCGCGTCGATATCATACTCATCCGTACGCGCCTTCGTCAGACCCCGCACCCTCAGGATCAGATCCGACATACCAGCTCTTAGAGCCATAGTTTACTCCTGCCCATACACATACCCCCACGCCTCCACCACATTCGTGCCCACCGTAAACTTAATCTCCATCCGGTAGCGCGTGCCAGAGGTCAGCGACGTGATGGTGCCCGTCGTGATCTCATCCCCGCTCACAGAGGCCGTGCCAGAGACGTTGGTGCTGGTCACATCCGTGCCCGCCTCATCATACATCGCCACCGATGGTGATGTCGGGCTGGATCCCCACGGCGTCGTGGTCAGCACGTACTGGATCTGCTCATCCTCACCCTGATACAGAGGATGCTCTTTGAACTGCCGATCTGTGCTCTTCATATCGGCCTACCCTACGTTGATAATGCCTTCAGATCCCCATTGGATGGTGAAGTCGCCGTTGGTGGAAGTTTTGTCTTCCGAGAAGTCAAAATACGCGATCAGGTTATCCGTCGCCGCCGCCCCCGTCGACTTGTACAGCACCGCCGCCCGCGCCGTGATGCTGGAGCTGCTCCAAGTCACATCCGCCGCGTCATACACGCCCTCATTGTCCGTGTTGTCCTGTGTTACCGTTCCGCTCGCCAGTGCCGTCCCCCCCGAAGTGTAACCCGTACCCGCCACCTCGTTGGTAACATCACTGCGCCGCGTATGGCTGTCCTGATCTGGCGTATAACTGGAAGTCACCAACATCACCTTGATGGTGCCCGCCGCCATATCCCCGATCGAGCCATCCACCAACTCTTTCTTGAAACTGTTGTAAACTACGTCTGCCATTTTGGATCACCTCGTTTCCAAAGTTAATGTCGCACTCCGCGACCACAAGGTGAGATCCCGCGTAACCGCCGCCCCGCTCACCACCGAAACCGTAACCGCAATCACCGCCACTGTCAGCGTCACCGTGCTGGGCAACACCAACCCGTCCCCCACCACCACTGGCGCCACCGTGCTGACCGTCAGCGCCTGCGTGCTGGCTGATACAATGATATCCCCTGCTAACACTGTAGGCGCCACCGTACTGGCCGTCAGCGCCTGCTCCCCAACCGCCACCAGCGCCCCGGCCGCGATCGTGGATGATACCGTGCTCACCGTCACCGTCTGCGTGTTGACCGCTACGGCAACCTCTCCCCCAATCAACACCGTCACCGCGATCGCGCTCACCGTCAGCGCCTGCGTATTGACCGCCACTGCGCAATCGCCGCTGATCGTGGGCGATACTGTGCTAACCGTCGCCGTCAGCGTGCTGACGTCCGCCGACACGTCCCCTGCGATGCTCACCGTCACCGCGATCGCGCTCACCGTCAGCGCCTGCGTATTGACCGTAACCAGCGCCCCGGCCGCAATCGTGGGCGAGACCGTACTGGCCGTCACACTCAGCGTGTTGACCGTAACCAACGCCCCGCCCGCAATCGTGGGCGAGACCGTGCTGGCCGTCACGCTCAATGTATTGACCGTAACCAACGCCCCGCCCGCAATCGTGGGTGATACCGTGCTGGCCGTCACGCTCAACGTGTTGACCGTCGTGCTTGCATTGGCCACCACGCTGATCGTGGGCGAGACCGTGCTGGCCATCACGCTCAGCGTGTTGACCGTCGTGCTCACATTGCCCACCACGCTGATCGTGGGCGAGACCGTACTGGCCGTCACGCTTAGCGTGTTGACCGTCGTGCTCACATTGCCCACCACGCTGATCGTGGGCGAGACCGTGCTGGCCGTCACGCTTAGCGTGTTGACCGTCGTGCTCGCGTTGGCCACCACGCTGATCGTCGGCGTAACCGTGCTCACCGTCGCCGTCAGCGTATTCGGCGTAGCCGTCACGCTCACGGCCCCCGATAAGTTGCCCCCCTCCCAGTCGTCGATGCGAAACGCCGCACTCTCGTTATAGCCCGATACGCCAGCGGAACCCGAAGACATAGCCGAGTCGGTATCGGATGTTTCTTCCACATCGTCAATCAGCGCTGTTATCGTCGTGCCTTCGGCCTCAATGCGCATCACCTCCGAGGCCGAGAGAGCGGTACCGTTGCTGCCTAACTGCGTCCAGGAACCGGACACCATCTTGAACAGATACGAATTGGTATTATCTGTGTAAAAGCCGTAATAGGTCGCGGCCGACGCGTGACACCGCACAGCTACACCAATAGCGTAGGCAGCGCTACCAATTGCGACTGCTGTCGCCTCGGCGTACTGATCGTTATTAAAGCTGTCCGCGTTCCAATGCGCGCCAGCCTCATCAACAGCTTCATCCGGCCCCAGCGCGTTGGTCTGGATGTGGAAGTCGCCAGTATTCAGCGTCCAGTTCGCACTATGTGCGGTTAGCTGCGTGCCATTGCTATTGGTAAAACTGTCGGTTGCCGGTAAAGCCACTTAAAACTCCACACCACCCATCACAAACGACTGACCTTCCCAGAGATTGCCAGCTTGCTTAACCAATTGCCGTAACCGGGAATTGCGACTCACCAAGGTCCGATCATACCCAAACGATTCGAGCGTGAGATAAAACCACTCCTCCTCTTGCGCCGACATCTCGCGCAAGCGATCATCCAGCGTCGCCGTATCAAAAATACTATGTAGCTCACCGCTCTGATCCGCCGCAATCCCGCCATAGCGTTGGTTAAACTGAAACATACCTGCCAACTGCCTGAGCAATTCGCGATACGTTGTGCTCGGCGTCAGCCAACCCGTAGGAATATGCAGCGTCTCAAAAAACACATCGATAGTCGGATCACTGACTGGTTGATCCACGTCCTCCGGGAATGCGTAAACGTCCGCATTCAAAACCAGTGCATCGTGATCTGCCTGCTCGATGTCGTGAGCCAACACCAGCATCGTCGGCACAAAACCATAATCCATCGCCGACCATCGACAATCAATACCGGACGGGTTGAAACGCCACTTAAAATACTCCGGCCCTCGTGCGTTCCCCACCGTCTCCACTGGTACCAGATAAAAACGTCCCACAATTTCCTCCTGCGCTTGAACCGTAACCGGCCACAGAACCGTCAGCAGAACCAACAGCAATAATGCGCGTTTCATCCCTCTCCTCCTATAACACATCATTCAGCGTCAATCCCGTCGATCGATCGTTCAGCGTCAGCGTGATGATATTCCGCACCGTCGATACCGTCACCACAATCGCGGCCACCGTCACCGCCTGCGTGCTGGCCACCGCCACCGCGTCCCCGCTGATCGTTGGATCCACCACGCTTGCCATCAGCGACTGCTCCCCCACCGCCGCCAGCGCACCGGCCATGGCCGTGGGCGATACCGCGCTGACCGTCGCCGTCAGCGTGCTGACCGTCACCGCGCAATCCCCACTGACCATCAGAGATAGCACACTGGCAGTCAACACCACCGGAACCGTCAGCGCAACCGCGTTTGAATTGGTAGTTACCGCCCGATCCACCAGGCTCGTCGTCAGCGTCTGCGTATTGACCGCCGCCAGCGCACCGGCCATGGCCGTGGGCGATACCGTGCTGACCGTCACCGCCAGCGCGCTTAGACTGATACTCTGGTTAGTGCCCAGCGACACCGTAGGCGATACCGTGCTGACCGTCACCGCCAGCGCGTTAACCGCCGCCAGCACCCCGGTCACGGCCGCGGGCGATACCGTGCTGACCGTCACGCTCAGCGTGCTGACCGTAACCCCGCTGTCCCCGCTCACCGTCGGCGCCACCACGCTCACTGTCACGCTCAGTGTAGTAGCCGCCGCTAGCGTCCCCACCGTATACTCAATTATCAGCCGCGCTCCGTACGAGTTGCCGGTATAATCGTACATTCGCGGCTCAAAATCCACCCCACTCGTGCTATTCAATAGCACAGCCAGCGCGTTGTACTGGCTCCACCCTCCCCGGTCGATGATTTCCTGAATGATCGTTGTGATGTCCGGACTCGCCTGCCAGCCCACGCCCACGCTGGCGCTGTCCCAGCTCACTGATCCGGAGGTCGTTGTCCGATTGGATATATTGCTGGCCGTCGCCGCAAACGTCGCCGCGTCGTCCTCATCCTCTCCATAGATCACAAAATGAATTTCGTCATTGGCGCTATCGTGAGCATACATCTCCAGATATGCGGACGTAATTGTATAACTGCCCCCCAACGGCACGGTCGTGAACCGCGCTCCCAACCACGCACCAGCTTGCACTATCGTCGGGCTGGAATCCGACGTTAATACCTGAGTTCCGCTTGTCTGGTTTGCATCGTCAGACGATGCGTTTACCTGCAATATGACACTAGGCATTGTAGTACAACCACGTCTCCGCGCCGACTAGCGCCGCCACAGCACTATCTGCCAGAATTCCCTCCGGATCGTCGCTGTCCGTGCTAATATTCGTATCCCGTTCATCAGCGCCGCGCCCGCTAAAATCAGAATCCTCAGAGATATACAATTTGAGATTCATCAGCAATTCATGCACCCACTCCGCCGAGTTATTCAGCCGCATCATATGTGATGTTCTGTGCTGGTCCTCGCCCCCGATCCGGTACGTGACATCCACGTAAATCATCCCCCCTCCCGACGTCACGTTCTCGATATCGTTCACGTACACACTCGTGCCAGCATCGATGCTGATATCTGATCGACTGTTCTCCTCGAAACCCCAAACAGCTCGCACATATGACAGCGATCTCGATGTGCTGCTCACCTCCCAGCTCCCCGCGTCCGCATAGCAATTATAGTCGCTATCCAGCATTGACGTCGTTTCAGTGCAAATGTCGTCATCACTGTTTCCGCTAAAATAATTCCCCCGCAACTTTTGTTTGGTCGACGTTCCCAAACCTGCACTGTTCAAATACCCGATGCCATAGCTGCCATCGATGAACGCACAATTCAACGTCTGATTGGCATCGCCGTACATAAACATTCCGCCTTCGTCAGCCGTCATTCCGACAGACGTGCACTCCCTAACAACATGCCCCGTATAGTTCAGACTGGGATCGTGCCCGGCCATATAGGCCCCGTTTTGAAACGCCCTGTTCGCGATTGTACCCGATCCCGTAACATATACCCGCTGCACTATATTCCGCGCCCCGCCCAGCATCAGCGCCGCAGGTTCCCAATCGCCACAGTCTGTTATCACGCAATCCTCAATGAGACAATCATAACAGCCCTGCTTCATATCAATCCCGTTTGATCTCGTATTTGAAACAGTGCAATTCGATATCGTTCCATAATTTAGCTCTAATGTGTAACTTGCAGCATTACCGAAATAGATCCCCTCCTCGCTCATGGTATCCACTGTGCAATTCTGGACTAAAATATGATTGCCGTCTCTTATTTGGATACCGCGCTCCGCGTCATGAACATAAACATCGTCAATTTCCAGATACTCCAATTCTTGCACTTGTATGCAATTCACCCCGCTGCCCGTCAATTCCAAAACCCTGATCTTCATATGATCAGCGCTGGGCCAGCTCACCGAACGATGCAACGCCCAACTGTTCACCCCATTGCCATCGATCACCGGGCGCCCCGTCCCATATGCCTGAATTACGAATTCATTCCCAGAAGACCCCGAGCAATCGCGGATAAACAACACGTCGTCCGCATCAGTATGCGTCCATGTATCGCCGCCCTGGAAATTAATTGAATCGCCCGCCCCGAACGTGCCAGCATAAAAGTTATCATCAACCTTATCCAGCGTCTTCCACGCCTGCCCCGAGGCCGTCCCGCTATTGCTATCGCTCCCCCCATCCTGATCCACGTAATACGACGTCATGCATCCCTCACATTCGGATTTGCCCAGCGCTCATAATACTTCGCGTTCCCGTCGTAGACCGCCTCGATCTCCCCTACCTGGTCAAGACCCAAGTCCCGAAACAACCGCCTCACAAACCTCTCCGGCCGCATCACCAGCGCCTCATACGAAACGATCATATACGACACCGCCAGCCGCTCAAACGCATCGAATATTCTCGTGTACACATCCATCGCCGCCTGGCTATTCAAGCCGTAATTAGCCCCCGCCTTGTACTCCGTGTCCACCTGGCTCTGCACCATACAACACCAATCACGCACCAGCACCAACCCAAACACCTCATAGCCGTGCTTCCGCGCCTGTCCCACATCCCGATCGTAAAATCGCGGCCAATTCCCCCGAGGAACCATCCCCGGCACACTCCGACCCCACACGATCAGCGGCTCATCCTCCGCCAATGGCAGCCTCTGATCAAACCTCTGCTCCAGATCTCGATCCCCCGCGCATCCCGCCCCATCGATCAGGATCCTCCGCAAAAGTCGATTCCCGCTGCTCTCCGGACCGTAAATCATAAACGCCCTGCCAGTCACCTGTCCATCCCTGTAAAACTCACCGCTCCCCATGCACAATGTGCGTGCTCGTATCACACCACACCTCAAAACCCGCCTCCCGAGCCATCACGCACAACCCGTGATCCACATCCTCCGCCGTGTGCCGACATCCCGCCCGTGGCACATCCGCCCGCATCAACATCATCCCCCCCGTCGTCTCCATCTCAATCGCCCCCTGCGGATAATGCGCCGCGTACCACGCCGGACCGTACGGCGGAAACGGCCTCCCCTCCCGGATGAAACCCCACACGTCGTAAAATCGCATCCCGTTCGCGTTCTGCACCGGATCCCCCTGGTGATCCCCAATCCAGAACATAGGGCTGATCACGTCCTTCTCCCAGCTCAGCAACCGCCGCAGCGTATCCGGCTTATAGATCACATCGCTGGGAATAAACCACACGTAATCAGCCCAATCATCCTCGATCGCCACCTCCAGCCCGTGATTAAACACCCTGGCCAGCGTCGCAAACCGCTCTGGATGCACGATGCTCCCATAATGTGGCTTCCCCGTGTCGCACTTCGTGATCTTCCGTCGCCGATCGCCATGCGCCCACGCATCCAGCATCGCCAGCGTGTTATCCTCCGAGTCCCCTTCCACGAGGACCCAGCGCAGCCGCTCGGGAGGATAGTCGATCGCCTCAGCTTGCTGTATGTATTGATCGATGTGCCGCTCGTTGTTCCGAAACGGCGTCTCTATGGTGACGTTGTAAAACCGTTCTGTACTCATCCAGATTCCTGACTTCCTCTCCATACACCGTCGCGTACGGCAACGGCGGATACGTCATAGCCCGAATAAACCGCTCCACCTGATCCTCCGGCCAATTCGGATCGATCCGCCCCCCATACGGCGGACCCGCGCTGTGATAGCTCATATTGCTTGTTAGCCCCGCCGTTTGCTCCCAGCCCGTCAACCCCCACTTCACCATCGTTAGCGCCGTAGACCAGTATTCCACCGTCGCATCGTCGACCTTAGAAAATAGACTCGCCTGCGTCTCATCTGGCGCCACCCGGATCGGTACCTGCAAAATCACCTTGCCCGTGTCGATCCCTTCATCTATATAATGAAACGTCACACCCGTAGTAAAATCCCCCTCCACAATCGCCCACGCCACCGGCGACCTTCCCCTGTGCCGTGGCAACAGCGACGAATGCGCGTTGAAAATCCGCCCCCCTACCGCATCGATCACGTGCGGCTTAACGATCGTCCGGTAATACACACTCGAAATCACGTCGGGCTCAAACGGCCATAGGCCCATCTGATTAACGCTGCCCGTCGTGCACCACACCCCCAGCTCCCCGGCCGCACCCATCAAGCTCTGACCCAGCACTCCCGCCTCGTGCGTAAAAACCGCCACCTCATTAATATCTGGCCGCTTCACCACACGCCGCAGCACGCTCTCCCCTGCCACCCCAAAACCGCACAAAAACAGCTTCATTCCGCTTGCTCCCCTCCCAGCGGGAGGGGCTCGGGGAGGGAGAAACTCTTCCCCGCATCCACCAACTTCTTGATATCCCGCAATGCAGGCCGCCAATACTTCTCAAAAACCGCCTCCTGATCGTATTTGGCCACGCCCTTCCGCGCCTTCTCCCTCAACTTCGGATTATCCCGCTCCTGCCATGCCTCTTCCATGGCATCCGCGATCTGGCCCGGCTCCACCTCCATCCGCCACGCCTCCGCCCCCGGATACCATGCCCGGTGTCCCCCCACCTTCCATCCCGCGCTCAGCAGCTCATCCGTGTTTGCAAAATCCGTCGCGATCACCGGACATCCGCACATCTGCGCTTCCACCAGCGGCAAGCCAAACCCCTCCGATTTAGCCGGATTTAGCAGCACATCCGACGCCCGGTACACATCCACCATATATTGCTCGCCCAGCATCCCCATAATGTACCCGTACTGATCCGGCTGCACCACGTGCTCGCCCACTCCCAGCGACTTCGCGATCTCCCCCACCTTTATCGGCCCGCCCCAATCCGTGTGCACGTACAGCACCGCCTGTGCCTCTGGCCGTCGCTCCACGAACTGCGCAAACCCCTGCAGCGCCACAGCGAACCCTTTGCGATCGTTCGCGTCTTTGTTCGCCGCTATCATACTCACCAGGAAATCAAACTCCCGTCCCAGGTCGAACCGCGTCCGCGCCTCCGCCTTGTCTCCCGGCGTAAACACATCCATCGGAGCCCCACACGGCACATATTTCGCATTAATACCCGCCTTCGCCAGCTCATCCACTCCAAACTGGCTATAGCACATCGGATAAATCGCCGGACCCAACGCCCGCACGATACCCCCAGCCACCGGGCTCGTATCGATTGGCAGCCACGGAGCGAAATTCGTTTTGCTTGTCTCCTCTGGCGGAAACACAAACACGTCACACACCGTCATCATCACGTCACACTCATTGCGGCGGTAATTCTCCACCATGATCGCCTCGCCGTACGTATTCCCCCCCACCTGGTGATGCGGCAACACCCGTACAGACGTCGCTTTCTTCCCGTTCGCCTGGATCGTCCACGGCATAGGTTGACCCTGCAAACCGTACCACGTCCCCAGCACCACCTCATACCCCGCCCGTACAATCGGCGGAACCGCCCGCATCGTCAACACCGAATAACTGCTCGGGCTCCATGGTGCCGTACTATGCCAATATATCCTCACAACCTCCCCCTTTTCCAGGATCCCCCTCCCCATCCCCCCTCCCACTGGGAGGGGTTGGGGGAGGGAGATCCTCATTACCTACCTACCCCATTACCTACCTACCCCGCCGTAGTGATCCCTTCCACGTACTCCACGATCACGGTCGCGTCCGCCGTCAGATCGTTTCCGGCAGCCGCCTCCACCTTCTTCAGCACCAACCACTCACCGCTATCGATATAGGCGTTTGCCGCCGTGGTTGTCACCGTCAGCGACTGCGGCGTATCTGCCGCCCACACGGTCGCCGTCCCGCTGGCCATCGACGCCACGGTACCGCCCGCCACCGTGCCGCCCGAACCATAGTTCTGCAGCACGAAATCCAGCGTACCCGCCACGCCCGTCACCGCGTGCGCAGCGATCACCGTAAACCCGCCATACGTCGAACTCGCTTTTGCCAGATAGCACAGATCGCCATCACCCGGCATCGTGTCCGGCGCCACTACCAAAAACTTGCTTCCCTGACCCATCGTTTTCTCCTTATCGTTTCGCTAAGCCACTAAGACGCTAGTCGCTAAGTCGCTAAGACGTCGGTGCCGCCGCGTCAAACGTCATACACACGCCCCACTCCGGTCGCCAGACGCCATGCGCGTACATCGCCGTCATATTCAGTTCCCAACCGCGCCGACTCGCATCCCGTTCCGGCTCCAGCCGCGGCGCCCGCCTGGTATCCAACGCCAGCGCCAGCGGGCTGAACATCGCCCCATTTGCATCGTCCGTAGCGTCCACAGTGACGTCCGAGGTAATAAACACATCTACATTACCCACGCGGCCTACAAACCACTGCCGCGTCACTTCGTCCTGGAACTCTGGCGCGTTCGCTTGGGTCGTGGTCGCGATGCTGGCCGCCTTTGCCAACTGATGCCACTGGTAAACGTGCAGCACGCATCGGTACGGCATCGGCGCCTTCGCATTGCGCAGCGCGCTCAGTGCCGCGAAGAAGTGCCCCCACGTAATCGTAGTGCCCGCGGCGCCGATCGTACCCGCCGTCAGACTGGAGAAGTTCCCCAGGATGTCCGTGTTGATCTTCTCCGCGATCGCGTACCCCAGCTCCATCGCCGCGTCGCTGCGCACACCCATGGGATCCGACTCGATCCTGGTGTCAGGCAGGAAGAATTGCGCCCCCTTCTCTGCCGGAGTCAGCGTTGCGATATCGCTTGGGGTAAACGCCTGGCTCTGGAGATCGTCCAACTCGCCCAGCGTCGCGATTGTCGCTTCACTATAGCGCGTGCTGGTTCGATCCCGAGTCCCGGTCGCGTCGTTAAACGTGGTCACCAACCGCGGCATAATCGCGTTGTCCCGGGCGATAAACCACGCATCGTTGTAAATCGTCTGGATATAGGTACTGATATCTGTGCTTGGATTCGTTGCTGCCATTTTTCACACTCCTATTAGTCTTAGCTCCCCTCCCAGCGGGAGGAGCTGCTTCCTACTCCCCTCCCGCTGGGAGGGGCTGGGGGAGGGAGAAACCCTCACCCTCTCTCGTCTGGCAAACCCTTCGGCCAAAAAACCCCGCCGCCCTGCGACTCTGGGTTTTCCATATCCCAGATACCGCCGCCGCCGTAGATCCTCTGGCGCATCTGCGCCGCCGTCTCGCGCACCGGGCTGCCTTCCGAGCCCGGCGCAAACGGCTCCAAAGAGCCCGCGCCCCGTTTCAACAGATAATCCCGATCCTTCGCCAGCTTTTCAACTAGCGCCTCTGCGTTTTTCACCTGACCCTCATCGTCAAACTGTATTTGTGATACATCGATCAGCGCAAACGCATCATTCGGATCGTTGAAATTTAGCTTCGCCGCCGCCGCGATCACTGCCGATCGCACCGCCGTATCCCTGGCCAGCGTCTCAGCCTGCCCCTTAGCCTGCTCCAACTCCGCCAGTTTTTTCTGCAGCCGTTCTGTTTCAGACAATTGAGTTTCCTCAATCTCTTTCAACTTCGCCGCCGCTGCCTGCAGATCCTTATAATCCGCATACTTCTCCCGCTCCCGCTTCAGCCGTTGGCCGATCTCATATTCCATATCTGCCTGCGTAAATAGCTTCTGCTTTGGCGTTTCCTCCCTTGTAGGAGTCTGCTTCTCCGGCATTTGCTCCGAACCTGCGCCCGGATCCTGGCCGCCGTCGCCCTGCTGTTCAACCTTCTCATCTTTCTCTGCCATCATCCTCCACCTTTCCCGTAGGAGTCACGTCAATTACTTTCGCTCTTTTTCTGCCAACTGTAGCTTGATCGCTGCCATCAACACGCCCTTATTCTGGATTGACCACTCATTCGCCTTCTCATCGTACAGCAACTTCACAACCTGCGCCGTCACCTCTTCCGGAGTCTTTGCGGCCATTAGAACCTCGTACTTTCAATAATATCCGCCAATTGCATCTTCCGATAGGCATCGATCGTCGGCACATTCAGCGGATCCTGCGCCGCCAGATCGCAAACCGCCGCCAGATCATAATCCACCGTCTCCGCCAAAATCCGCCGCGTCTTACTTGGCACCTGGTCAATTGATTGTAAATCCCCCCGTGCCTTCCTGTACGGCTCTTTTCGCCCTATCTCCCTCACCACCCGCCGCCGCTCCCCAAACGTCGCGTGCTGGATATCCTCTGCCGTAAAGCCTACCCGTTGCAACAGCTCCCCATACGCCTCACTCAGCTCATCCTGCGCCCTGTCCCACATCTGGCCCCGGATCCGCGCTGCCTCCCGTACACTGAATTGCCCCCGCTGCACTTGTACCACCTTCCCCCCCACGTCCGCGTACCCGTCAAATTTCGCCCCCCTCATCTCCTGCACTTTCAAATTAATCCCCTCTTTGCTGTATTTCTTGTACAGCTCATATCCCTCATCCCGCAGATTATTCGCCATATATTCCCATTCAACCCGGCTCAAATCGTTCGGCATCTTCTGCAAATAAGTCCACACTGCCTCATTCAAATCTCGCTCTTCCTTGTGCATCTCCTGCAGCGTATCCAGATATCCCTTCAGCCCTTCCGCCTCGCCCGCGTTCCCGCTAGCCAGTGCCGCCTGATAGGCTTGCTGCACTTGCTGAATCTCCTCCCCCGACTCAAGCTCAAAATCACTTCGTGGCCGTGGTGGTGGACCCGATGGTACGCCGCTCCTGCCCTTCCCATTCCCCCCCAACAAATCCTTCAGACTATTCTCCCGCAACAGCTCCCCATACACATCATCCTCATAACTCTTCGTCAAATCCCCAAACTCAAACTTCCCCTCTTTCCACGCCTGGTACATCCCCGGCCCCATCATCTCCCGCTGCACGCTCTCCGCTTGCCTGTTAAACCAATCCTCACCCCGCTCGATCTCTGATGTAATCTCATCAATCGGAATTCCCAAATCCCGATAGCTAATCGTTTTCGGCAATGGCGCGCACCGCCCGTTATGATGATCCCGCATCGTCTCCGTCGCTGGATGTTCGCTCCCGTGCAGATTCACACAACTCATACACGTCCTACCGTCCAGCGCGCTGTGCCAGATCCACATAGGCACAATATTCGGGTTTGCCAAATACGTCGACTGATTAGCCAATTGATACGACTTGATCTGCGCCGTCCTCACCGTCGTTAGCGCCGAGCTCAACCCCGGCCCCATCCCCTCCCGCAAATTGCCCATCATTTTGCGCGCAATCTCCCGCGGATTCAGACCCGCCGCCACCCCCGTCAGCAAATGTCGCTTCACGCTCTCCGCAACAAATTCCCCATACGCCTCCTGCAGCCGCGTCGCCAGTGGACTCTCCGCCCCCAGCAAACCTGCCACGCTCTCCACCGCGTCCGAATGCAACCGCGTAAACGAGCTTACGATCCGCCGCCGCCCACCCTCGCCGATCTCTGGCAAACTCGCCTCCATCAACCGCAGCGCATCATCCACCCCCTGCTCAATCGCCTCCCCCTGGATCGTCGCCACTTCGCCCTGCACAATCACTCCAAACTTCTCCGCCTCTTCCGCCACCTGCGCTAATATCGCCCGTCCCCGCGCCAATTCCCACGCCTGCCCGATCTTGATCTCCTCCATCCCCGCCAGACGCTCCACCAGCGCCCCTATATCCCCTTCCATGTCGACATAAATCCTGGCATAAATCCGGCCCATCCGCGCCGCCGCCTCCGCCTCCCGCGCCGCAAGCTTCTCCCGGAACTTCCGCGCCGCCTCAATCGCCCCTGGCCGCGGCATCTATCGCGTACGGGCAACCCCCCGTGGTTGCCCTCCTTCTTCCCTAATCACCATCCCGTACAGCACCCCGTCCCCCCGCTCATACAAACCCTCGATCACCCGCAACCTCTTAAAACCCTGCGCCTCATAAAACAACTGCGCCCCTACATTCGATAATTCCGTAAACAGATACACATACCGCACCCGAGCGCTTCGCATCGCATTCAGCGCCTTCAACACCAACCCCGTCCCCACACCCTGCCTGCGATGCTCGCTTTTCACCACGACATTCGTGATCTCCGCCGTCCCGTGCCCCCGCAGCTCCCAATCCAAAAACCCCTGATCCGTCCCCACGCCATTCACAAATCAAACCGCCCGAGGCTCCCACGCAATCCAATGTGTCACCTTCCCATCCTCCATCAGCACCAATCCCGCATCCCCCAATGATGGCATCCCTGGCCTAAATGAAATATGATCTGTGATCCGTCCCGTTTTATCCACATTCGCCAGATACTTCGTCCCTTCAGGTATCGGTACAGGAAGATCTCCGCCTTTGCGCATCACCTGAAAAATCGGATTAGGTACAATATGCTCATCCCACCAACCCAGCCGCCCCACTGCGTCGCTGCCCATCCTCCGAATTTCCGGGGCCCAATCCTTCGGATCCGACGTTGCCCATACCATAAACGGTCCGCCCTCTGGCCCAATGTGGCTTTCCTGCCCAAACCCCCAGCCCACACTTCCACGTCCCGCCGTCCGCCCAATCTCTCCCGTCTCCGCATATCGTGGATCAAAGTCTGGATGCAGCTCCGATGCATCTGGCCACGACAATATCAACCAAATATCGTGACCCTCGCCCGTCAACATCACCCCATCTTGCCCCCACACCTGCGGTTGTAACACGGCTGGACCTGCTTTTAGCTCAAACCCCGCCAGCCCCCACCACAACTGCCCCGCCTGCGCCCGCTCATATCCGTGCGTAAACAACACCTCAAATTTATAAAATGCCCGCAGCCGCTCGATATCCCCCACCCCGAGCCGCTCCAGAACACTCAGCGAATGATGCCCGTTTGGTCTTGTGTCATACACCTTGATCTCATACGGATCCATACTCATACACCCCTATTAAACCCCCGATTCTGCGTCAGCAGGCCCAATATGCTCGCTCCCACGTCCCCCGTCTGCGTCTCCTCCTCCAGCCGATCCAGCTCCATCTCCTCATCATATCCCCGGATCTGCCGGTACGTCCGCTTGCTGATAATCCCCGCCTCCATCTCCCTGAGCAATGTCTCCGCCACCAACCGATCATCCTCCGGAAGCGCGTCGCTCCACACCGTATCTATCCTCTCACTCCCACTCCGCCCCATCAACTCCAGCGCCTGCCGTATAATCTTCTCAAACCCCTCCCCATAAAGCAATCGCTTCTTCTCCGTCCGCCTGATCGCGTTCGCAAACAGCACCCGCAATCCAAAATTCGTCAGATCCCCCACCATGTCCTTCACTGAGCTCTGATCGATCATTCCCCCGCTCTGCCACAGCCCCGCCTGGATCAGCTCCGTCAGCCACCGCACCATCGCCCCGTCGCTCTCCATCTCCAGGTTATAGATCTTTGCGTCCGGATTAGCCACCGTATAGAACCCACCCACCGCCGTGTGAACCAATTCCTGCGCCGTAAAACCCGTGCCCACCGTCTTCGGATCCGCGTGATGCTTCACGATCCGCTGCGCGTTGCTCAATATAAAATTCAGCGCGTCATTCAGCCCGATCGCCCCCTGCAAGTCATCCCGTCCATAATACCCGTTGTTATTCGGCAGGTTCTGCCAGTCTACAATCGGCGCCCATGCGTATGGCCACTCCTGCGCGCTCACAAACGTCCAACGAGGTGAGCTCCCTGGCACATCCCCCACCTCCCGCGCCTGATATACCACCTCCGTCCAAACCTCTGCGTCATGATCCCATCCTGAATCCGTCGCAGCCCCGTCCCCTCTCCCTTTGACGTAATCAATTCGCTTTCCACGCCCCCCTGCCTCATGCTGCAGCCGGTACCATAATACCCGGCTCATATCAAATGCGTCCCAAAATGCCGTAAAGTGCGTCTGCTTAATACGGATCAGCCGAGGATAGGCACCCTCAACCTGTTCAGGCGATATCCGCACCGCCACGTGCCCCTCCACAGCCCCCCCCAGAACCAAACCTTCCTTCAGGATCTCCCCTCGGCTGGCCTCCCACAGCGCCTCAATCACCTCATCCGCTTCACTCTCAGCATCGTCGGAACCCGCATCAAACCTGATACCCTGCCCGATCACAAACGCCGTCACCCGGTCCGCCAGCGCCTCCACGTGATTCACGATCACGTTATCATCGTATCCGTCGCTCTGCACCTTCAGCGGACGATCGTGATCGCCCGCGTAATATCGCCATCCCCGCTCAATCGCCTTCACCCGCGCATTATGCTCATCCGCAAAAGCCTCCTCAATCGCATCCCCCTCCCGGCTCCGCGTGTCGCTCCTCACATATCCCACTGCTTCCGGCATAGTCCTATCCTTCGCTAAGACATTACAACGCTAGTCATAAAACGGGTTCTCCCCCTCATACTCCAGCACCCCCGGCCGCCACATCATCGCCACCGCCCCGCTCACTGCGTCCACCTGATCGTCGTGCGCACCCCGCGGAAACGCCAGCGCCTCGCTCAAAAATCCATCCACCCACTCCCCGCCGCGCACCAGGTACACCAGGCGATCCGGGATCCTGCTCGCCCAGACGTTCGCTCGCACTTCCTTATTCCCGTACCGCGTCGGGTTAACCCCCTGGATCACCCGCCCCTGCAGCCGCGCATCGCGTTGCAATTCCTGAAAATATCCCGCCTGCTGACCCGCCACCTCAATCCCTTGGGTCACCTCTGGCGGATCGTCCTGCATCACCTGGATCATTCGCCCCTTCGCATCCGCCCACGGACCCGGCATCTTCGCCACGTCCAAAATATACAACCGCCCGTCCCGGCTTCGTCCCACCCGGGCCCCGGCGATAAAATCCGCGCCCTCTCTCCCGCTCACTGCCAGATCCCAATACCGGCATTCCTGCATCCTCTCCGGTAAATCTCGTTCCATAATTTGAATAATATCGTATGCCTTGATCAGCGCCCCTTCCAACCGCCGCGGTCGTTGCTGGTATAGCGCGTCCCACTCATATCCGCCGATATTCCGTTCAATCGCGCTCAACCGCTCCAGGCCGTACTTCCCCGGCCACAACGCCTCCCCCGGCTGCCGCACCAGCGCATCCACGCCTTGCCACCATCCATCCTCCAGCGCCCTGATAACATCCTCCGCCTCAACCTCATCCGCCCAATCCTCCGCCACCGCAGGCAGACACAACACCTCCCACCTGTCAACCTGCCCGCCTGTTTGCTGATTTGTCTCTACCATCCGTCGCAAAAGCCGCCCCGCCAAATCATCGCTGTGCCACCGCTGGTGCATCAACACCACCGCCCCCCCCTTCTCCAAGCGTGTGTACAGCGTCGATCTATACCAATCGTCCACCCCATCTCGCACGCTCTCGCTCTCCGCGTCCTTCCGATCCCGAAACGGATCGTCAATCACCGCCAGATGCGCCCCCCGGCCGATAATCGCGCCGCCGACACCGGCAGCAACCAATCCGCCCCGTTGCCTGGCCAGCGTCCATGCATTCGCCGCCCGGCTGTCCTCCGCCACCATCACTGCCTTATTCACCGGCCGTCCGCTCCTTGCCCCAAAAACATTTTGAAACGGACCATCCATCACGATATTCCGCACCCGTCTCGCGAAACTGACCGCCAAATCCGCTGTGCACGACGTCAAAATCACCTGACAATCCGGATTGCGCCCCAGAAACCACGCCGGGAATCGCACGCTCACCAGCTCGCTCTTCCCGTGTCTCGGCGGCATAAATACCATCAACCGCCCGATCCCCTCTCTTCCCCCCGTCGCGATATACCGCTCAACCTGCTCTAGCTTCGCCGCCAATGCCCCATGCACCCGCGCCCGCTCGTATTGGCGGAACGTATACCACGCAAAGTCAATCAGCGACCGCCGCGCCAGCTCCCGCCGCGCCAGCTCCCGCTTCGCTATATCCCTCATCCTCCCCCTGCTCTGGTTCTCCGCCCGGAACCTGTGCCAGCGCCACCAGATCCTCCGTCTCCATCTCCTCCAGATCCTCCGCCACCACCGGCCCCACACTCATAACCTGCTTCGGCACATAATCCCCCAGCATCTCCAGCGCCAGCTTCCGGTCCGAATGTGCTCGCGGATCCGCCTTGCTCGCCGATTGTATCAGCGCTTCATAGATCTCCGCCCGCGCCTTCCCCAGCGCGCTCGCCGCCAGCTTCGCAATCCGCGCATCCATGGCTGGGTTTTTATCCCGCCACTCGCGTATCTGCCGGTCCGACGTCAACCCCAGCACCTCCCGCGCCAAATCATACTGCGTCCGTGGCACCCGCTGATCCTTCGGCAAACTAGACCACACCATGTAAATCGCCTGTCTCCATGGCCAGCCCTCCCCGATCAGCGCCCAATAATCATCCATCCACGGGCTCACCTCATCCGCCGCCTCAAAAATCGCCCGCGCTCGGTCGCTTCTCATCTGTGCTTCATCCCGAGGATTCAACGCGCCCTCCATCCCCGGTAAACTCTGAATCTCATGCATACGCTTACCTGTCTCGCATCCTTAGATCTGAAGTGGAGCTAAGTTGGGGGAATTCCTCACCTAGAGGGGTCCGGCTCGGAATGGGATCTCAACTCCACCCCAGATCTAAAAACGCGAGAAACCCCCTACCACCTTGCCTCAATCGCCTCAACAAACTTCACCAGGTCGCCCTCCTCGCTCTCTGCCACCGCCTCCGCCAGCACCTCCGGCTCGATCACCCGAATAAACTCTTTGGCCAGCGCCGTGTCCACGCTCATCATTAACCGCCAGCATTCCGGCTGCGCCAGTTGCCTCGCATCCGCCACCCTATCCATCAGCCGTGACAAATCATTCCCCACCACCATCAACCGCTTGCCGATATCCATACGCACGCTGCCCACGACGTCCCTGATCTCCAGGACCGCCCGCTCGATCTCCTCCTGTATGTATTCTAATCGGCATTCTACCCCGTTCATCCTAGGCATTTTCGGATCCCGCGTCATCCGAATTTCGCTCCTTTAGATACCCCAACAGCTCGATATTTTTGTCACACATCTTCGTAATCGTGATATTCAGCACCGACACCAGCGCGTTTGTCCGCTGCACCTCCTGCACCACTTGCCGCATCCGCGTTTCTAATTCCTCCTGCGCGTGCCAGCTCTGTTTTAGTGACTCTTCCAGTAGCGTCAGTAATTTGGTGTCAATCAGCACATCATGCGCCTGCTCCGCTGCGTGTGAGTTTAGCTCGTGATGGACCTTTGCCTGTCGCACCTCCACCCATTGCCCCAATGAAGGCACAAATACGCCCAGCTCTTTAACCGTCGCAGGCAACAGTCGGAGCGCAATCACCACCGCGATCACCCAAACCGGCAGTGAATTCAGCTCCACCCCATTTAGCACATCCATACATTGTTAATGAAACAAACGCACCGCATTTTTAGCCACCTCATACCCCGAGGTCGCCACCACCGCGCCTCCCAGCCCGGTCAAAAACGCCTGCAGCACGCCATAATGATTCAGCCCCATCCACACCGCCGCCGCCACCATTGCCAGCGCGATCGCCAGCACCAGCGCCGTCCCGTTGATGATCAGCCCCCGCCACTTCTCCGGAGATTCAAGGCCCTCCAACAACGGCTTTAGCACCAACTGCATCAGGATCAGCGTCACCGCCCCCACGCCGCCTACCGTCAGCAAATCCGCCACGCTATACTCCACCTGCATCGTTATCCTCCCTCGTTATCATAAAAAAAGAGGGACACCACACCCCGTGTGTGCCCCTCCTTATAACCAAACCTTCTTAACGTACCGCGTCGACGCCCCCGCGTCCTCACCAGTTAACCAAATTTATAGTAAAATGTCAATCCCTCCCGATTTTTTGATCGCGCTCCCCCCTCCCATTCGCCCCCCCCACCGATTCGCGACTCCCAACCTCCCCAGACTGCCCACTCTGCCCAGGCGGCCCAGGCGCATACCAGCGCTTAATCTGCCTCACCACCGTCTTCGGCGGGAACATCAACCGCCCTGAGCTCCTCCCCTTCCGATCCTGCACCGCCCCGATCTCCCCCAGAAGCGCCACCAATGCGTCATACCGCCCCCTGCTCCCATAAAACGGCGCCCGCTCCAGCCAATACCCCCGCGAAAATGGCCGCTCTCCCTCCCTCTGCCGCCGCCATGCCCCCTTCACAAACACCGCCACCTGTCCCTCACTAAACTCATACCCTCGCACCCAAATTGTCACACACCGCGGACAAACCAGCTCCGGCCAGTGTGTGCCCACCAGATCATCCGCGTGCTCCTCACAAATCCCCCGCGCCTCCTCCCAACTCATCCCCTCAATCATCTCCCCCCCTAATTCATCCTGTTGATCCTGTCCATCCTTGTTAAATATTGCCCTACACTAAAGCAATTGAACCCACACCGTCCCATTATCCCCCGGCCGCCGCCTCGCTGGTATCACCTGGAACCCCCCCGGCAACCCCGCCAGCTCCGTCCAATCCGCTGGCGCCCACCCCTCCGCCTCCAATCGTTCCACCGCCGCCAGCGTATCCGGATCCCCGACCTCCCTATGGTGCCCGCTCGCCACCTCACCCCGCGCCTGCCGCTCCAGCTTCCTCTGCGCTGCCCATTGCCGCCGCGACGCCCGGCATTTGTTACATTGCCTGTATTCCTTCTCCCCATCCTGGAATTCATCCGCCCGCAGCGTCCGCTTGCATCCCTTGCAATACCGCCAGAACTTCCCCCCCTCAGAGCACCCTAATTCGCCCCCTGCGCTCTTCACCCTTCCATTCGTCCCATTGTCCTCATTCGCCATTTTAGCGCCTCCTGACCCCTCTCTCGCAATCCATACGCTGGCCCCTACGCCAGCATAACCGCCAGCCCACACGCCAGCATAACCGCCAGCCCGCACGCCAGCATAACCGCCAGCGTCAATCGTGGTTTTCCTCGTTATACGCGTCAATAAACGGAGTCTCCAACACAAAATCAAACCTCAAATGCCTCACCGCTCGATAATACCCCTCAAAATCGATCTCCCCTCGCTCGTATGCCTCCAGTGCCCTCACCAGCAAAAAACACACCACCGAAGAGATCGAGCACCGCTCCTCCGCCGCCAGATCCGCCACCCGTCCCTGCAGCCAATCGGGGATATCGTACGTTGCCTTGCTCCGCTCCTCATCCCGCCGTGCCTTCCGTCGTTCTCCCGGACTCTTTGTTCTCAATCGCGAACGTCGCTCCCCATCCCCCAAAATCGAGAGCACAGCCGGATCCACCCCCGCCTCACGTCGCTCACTCATAATTCCCCCCTCAATCTCTCCACCACCTTGCGATATCCCCCCACCATCTCTCCCCGGATCTCCACCCCCTCCAACGCCCTGCACCCTGGCGCATATTCCCATAGCGTCTTCCCATACGCCGTGCACTCCCGCGCCTTCACATCCACCGGGATCGGCGGCCAAACCCACTTTCCATACTGCCTGGCCAGCGTCTGGAGCTGCTCGTGGCTCTCATTCGTCTGCCGCTCCCACATGATCGGCAGGATCCCCAAAAATTGCCCCCCCATCGCCCCCTGCCGCAACGCCGCCGCGCTGGCCAGCGCGTCTCCTGCCCCCACCAGCGCCAGATGTGATAGTGAAACTGGGATTATAAACATCGTGCACGCCACCAGCGCGTTAACCTGGAGCAGATCCACACCCGGCGCCACGTCCAGGATCACCACGTCATACGTATACGGCATCTGCGCCAACGCTTCCTTCAGCGCGTACTCCCGAAAATCCCGCCCCGCCAGGATCTGCTTCGCCTCTACCGTCCGTTTATCCCCGAGCAGGCAATCCAACCCATCCCGCCCGCTCTCGATAATACACGTGTTATCCCCCATCAACATCCGGTACAACCCGCCCCATTTCTCCAGCCCCAGGCTATCCGCCACATTCCCCTGCGCGTCCAGATCTACCACCAAGACTTGCAGCCCAGCCAACGCCAGCCCGTGCGCACACGTCACCGCCGTCGTTGTCTTCCCCACTCCCCCCTTCTGATTCACCACTGCCAATGTTTCCATCACGCACCCCCTTCCCTGTCTACTGTTTACCCTCTACCGTCTACCGTTGATCAATGTGAAACCAATCGCCCGATCTGCTCCCTCACTTCCTCATCCAGCTCCAGTCCCTGAAACACCGCTCGCGCCCCGCTGTGCAGCGCCAGCACCGGCGCCGTCTGGCTCAAAAAACCAACCATCGGGCTCCGAGGCCCCAAATGATTCTCCAACGCATTCCGAGCCAAAGCCGTCCCCACCGACAGGAATTGCAAGAACTCCCCCATCAACTCATCATCCGATTTACCATTATCGTGGTACATGTTATCCCTCCATTCTAAAATTGTACCATTTTGGAACTTTGGAACTTGACCCGAAAACCGTGTAAAATAAAGTTCCAAAGTTCCATGACATAACACATAGCAGTCGCCGACATAGTAAAGAATCGCTCTCAAACCTCATATAAGTAAGTTCTACAAGCTCCAAAGTTCCATACTCCACTCCTCCAAATCTATGTAACTCTACTCCCCTCCCATCGAGAGGGCTTCGCCTTCCTGACTCCCCTCCCAGCAGGAGGGGCTGGGGGAGGGGATTTCGGAACTTTGGAACTTGAATCCCCCCAAAACGTAATTTGCAAAAACATTTTGTCAGAAGCAGAAAAACGCGATTCAAAGTTCCAGAAGTTCCGAAGTTACGCCTACGCATCCAACAATAGCTCCTTTTGCTCTCCCACCAACCCCATTCCCTCCCGTAATACCTGGATAATGTGCTTCAGCGCAGCCTCATCAATCCCAAACCGCCTCCGCAGCGCGTTCATCCGCTCGTGATCGATCATCACCACATACGCTCGCCCCGCGTCGCTGCGCCGCTCCGTGCCGAAGTGCAATTGTTTGCGTACCACCTCACCGATCTTTTTCGGCTTCACCCGCAGATTCCCCTCCGGCCCCCCCTCATCCTCCTCATCCACATCCTCATTCTCCGCATCGATCAACACATTCGTCGCTCGTGCTACCCGTTTCACCGCCAAATCTGGCGGGATCCGCTTATCCTCCAGGTCCATATAATACAATCCCACCATCGCCTCCAGCACCCGCGCCGTCAGCGACGCCCCCCGCTCCACAATCAGTTGCCGGTTGTACTCCCGGATAAACCCCCGCAGCTCTCCCTGCAACTCTGGATCATCAATCAGCGTCTGCAGCGCCACCGTCACCTGGTTCAAACGTTGCTCCACACTGACGTCCATCTGGCTATAATCCAGCTCGATCTCCGGCTTCCATTGCTCCAGCCGGAACCGCAACAGCGCGTTGCGGATCGGCAGCACCTCATCCTCCCAAAACCTCAACGGCATGTCGATCGGGATATCGGTCCGCAGCGTCGGACCCCCTGCCTCGTGCGTCAGACATCGCGACTCCAGCGCCCAATCCCGGAATCGCTTTCGTGTAGCCAATATCTTGCACCCATAAACCTCAAACACCTCCGTTTCAAACCCCGCGTGCTTGTCTCCGGACCGCAGCACCACGCCCTGCGTCTTCTGATACCCCGTGTTAAGAATCTTCACGATATCCGCCGCTTCGTCCGAGCTCCGGAAATCCCCCTCATCCAGCACCAGAGTGCCCCGGTATCGATCCAGCAGGCGAAAAATGGGAGAAGTAGTAGCCGCGCCCGTCACGAATATCGGCCGGTAGCACATCGCCCCCACCACCTGGATGAACCGACTTTTGCCTGTCCCCGCATCCCCCAGCATCCGCAGATAAGGCACCGTGTTGAAACAGTCATACAGCCAGGAGAAGAGCACGTAGTATGATGCTAAGCTCTCATAAAACTTGTCTACATCCACATACTTGTTGATCAGTCCCTGCACCGACCCCACGAGTTGCCGCAGGCTGGGCGACTCCCCTGGTAGCTCCGCGGGAAAGAGGACCACGTGCTTGGTCAAGACCGGATTGAGCGCCGACACTGGCCGATATCGGATCCCGTGCAGATCCAGATGATCCACCACCCCGATGCGCTCATCCGGATAGCGCACCGCGAACTTGGTACGCCACCGCCCCGGTCCATGCCCGTTGCGGCTGGGCTCTGGCGGTATCACCATCATCTCAAATAGATGCTCCGAAAGATACCCGCCTGGGGTCTCGATCTGCATCTCCGGTTCGATCTCGCTGTCCCGCGCTCCCTGGATCTCCCCCCGCTTTTCCTTATCCAGCCGGTTGAACATCCGCACCTGGATTCCCAGCCGCTTCGCCAAATTGTCTTTCATCATCGACGCGTTGAAGGTATCCAGCCGAGCTATCAATTCAAACGCCCGCTCGATTGCCCGCGGTCGGTCCACGCCATCCACCTGACCGCACTCATCCGCCACCAGCTCCACCCACGTCGGCGATTCATCGATCAGCGCCGTCGCCTCTTCCTCTGTCCCCCCTGCCTGCAGCCAGTCATTCCAGTCGTGGATCTCATCCGCCAGCTCCGCCACTCGCACCATCGGCCCCAACGCATCCGCCAGTGTCTGCACCTTCACGCCCGCATCCAGCCCGATCACCACCGTCTCGTGCTTGCCCAGCATCCGCGCCAGGCTCTCCAGTTCCTCCGCAGCCAACCCCACGCCTGCTAACGCCACGCTGGCCAGCCCCCACTGAGCTAATGTGATTGCGCAAGCCGGACCCTCCACCACCACCACCAGGTCCGAAAACCCCGAGTACTCATAATTCAGATATCTCTGCCGAGCCCCCACAAGCGGAACAGGCGGGTTCCAATGTTCCTTGCTCTCCGAGCTCGCGGACCGGCATAAGTAATACACCACCCGGCCGCCTCGCACACACGGATACACCAGCATCCCCCCAGGCGTCGACAGCACCGCCCTCGCCGCATCACTGCCCACATCCGCCCCGTGCAGCTCCAACGTCGTTCTCAGCGACTTCACATCCCCATCACAATACCCCAGCCCTGCCGCCCGGATCGTCTCATCCTCCCAGCCCCGGGCGCGACAATAGGCCAGCGCATCAGGCGTCTCCCGCAACCGCTGCACCCAATGCCTAGCCGCCATCGTCAGCACGTCCGTTCGCTGCCTGGTCGCCGCCACCACCGCCGTATCCTGACCCCACGTCGGAGCTGGCAGCCCCCCTCGCCCCGCCAGATACTCAACCGCCTGCCTGAAATCCATCCCGCGACGCTGGGCAAGCCACTCAATCACATCGCCGAATTCACCGGTCGAATTCCAGTGATACATCTGCCGCTGCGTATCCACCACCAGACTATCATGCTCGACCCCTCGCAAATAGCGCCCCCGCCGCTTCGCCAGTGTCACATCTTCGTCAATGATCGTCTCAATTGAGACTGCGCCTTTGATCTCTTCGAGGTCGAAACTCATAATATCTCCATTCTAAGTGCACATAACGACTTGTGATAATCCCTGTTATCAGAACTGCAACCCTCAGATCCGCACCATCCAACCCTGCGCCACACAGCGCCCCGCCAAAGACCGTCCCGGCAGGGAATATTCGGAACTTTCGAGGGAATATTCGGAACTTTCGAGGGAATATTCGGAACTTTCGAGGGAATATTCGGAACTTTCGAGGGAATATTCGGAACTTTCGGATTTATCTCGCTGCTGACTTCTCATCATCCTCCCCCGTCTACGTTAGACATGGTGATCTCCTTTCTACACCCCGCATTGCCATGCTTGACCTTGCCTTTACTTCGCTTCGCTGTGTTATGCCTGGCCATGCCCTTGCGCTGCGCCGCTTGACCCCGCATAACCTTGCCCCCGCCTCACGATGCTCTGCAACCCTACGCTTTGCCATGCCTTTGCTACGCTCTGCCGCGCGTTGCTCCGCCCCGCCCTCGCTACACCAGGCTGTGCTCTGCTACTGCCTACTATCATCATCCGCCCCGCCGCGCCGTCTAGCTGGCGTCTTTTAGTTGCGCTCCTTCAGCATTAGTCACGCACGCGGCAGGGAGATGATGCTTTGCTGAGCCTTTGCTTCGCGAAGCACAGCTCCGCCAGGCTGCGCCGCCGCCTAGAGGATCTCGTACTCAAACCGTCCCCAACCCGCGTTGCGCCACTGACCCAGACCCCGCAGCGCGCCATACTCCAGCCACTCCCGCAACAGCGCCTCATCCACGCCCCCCAGCACCAGCACCTCAAACTCCATACTCGTGCTTGCCGGGCACATATCCGAGCGCGCCAGCGTAACCCGCTCCCCCTGCGCCGTGCTGGCTCGCAGTGGTCGCTCGTTCACCCCCATCTCGCCCGCCACCTGCAGCCCGATCTTCCGCGGGTTCACAAACACCAGCCCGTCGATCACCTTCCGGTACGCGGTCAGCTTCACCGACTGCGTGCCCTTCACCCGCCGCAACATGCCGCACGCATCCTTGAAAAAACCCTTGATCACATAATCGTAGATCATCGGCTGGCCATCCGCCAGCTTGTGGAAACCCGTCCATCCCTTCTCCTCGATCGTCTCCACACTCGACAGCTCCTCCGCCAGCGCCTCATCCGTCAGCGCCGCCTTGCCCGCGATATACTGCCCATACACCTCCTCATCCTTGGGAACAGTCCCCAACACCGGCTCCACAAACGTCAACCTGATTCGATACTTGTCCATCGTTACCCCTCCTCTGTAATAAGGTCTCAACATCCCGCCATCCCTCATCCACAAACCCCCGCATATGCTTCAGATACCTCTGCGTTGTCTCCAGAGAGGAATGTCCCAGCAACCACGAAATCTCCATAAGCCCCCTTCCCGCCTCCACCCGCACGTGCGCCGCCGTATGCCGCAGCGTGTGCGCGTGCACCCACTCCCCCAGCCCCGCCAATCGCGCATAACGCTTCACCAACTGATTAAACCACTCACCCGACAGCTCAGAGGCAGCGTCCCGTCCATTGTGGGCAACAAAAACGGGATCGCCAGCCTTCAATGGCCAGCGTCCCGCCGCCTCCAGATACAGCACAATCGCCTGATACACCGGCTCCGGCATATCGTCCCAACGCGCCTTCCCCCCCTTGCCGCGCCACGCATAGCGCCGCTTGCCCTCCATCGTACACGCAATATCCCCCCAGCGCAGCCCCCGGATCTCCGCCGATCGCCGCCCCGTATACACCGCCATCAGGATCAGCGCGTAATCCCGCATACCCATCACCGTCCCACGGTCGATCGCCCCCAACAGATCCCGCAGCTCCCCCACCTCCAGCGGCCGCGAATTCCCATAGCGCGCCACCCTGGGACGTTTCACCTGCGCCACCGGATTATGCCTGGCCAGCGGCTCTCCCGCCGCGCTCGTATACGTCTGCGAGCAATATCGATAAAACGAACTCAGCGCCGCCAGCCGCGCCCGGATCGTCGCCTCCGAACACCCCCGCGCCCTCAACTCAGCCGCATACTCGGAGATCGTCGCCCCCCCTACTTCCCCGTAGCAGCAAGGGGCGATAAAGCTCCCAAAGTCGTCCGCCGCGAACTCATACGCCCGCCGTGTATGCTCGCTGCTCGCCGTCCCCAGCCAAAAGCGCCGCGCCCTGGTCCACTCACTCATTATTTACCTCTTCAAATAATGGTAAACGTAAATTCCAAGTAGGACGAAACTCCGGATCAGCCAACCGGGTGGTACTCAACACAAGCGCACCTGGATCAACATCAAACCCTATCCAGCGCCGCCTGATTAACTCACAAGCAACTGCTGTTGTGCCTCCACCCAAAAACGGATCACATATCAAATCACTTAGACCACTAAAACAGTCGATATAATAACGCGCCGTATCTACATCCTGCCCCCAATGATGGAACCGCTTATCCTTGCGCCCCGTATACACACCATGAACCCCCCCCACTCTAGGCTTGGGCAACACGCCATTACTTGATTTACAACAAGCAATAATTGATTTAGCATGTGCCACCACCGATCGAGCCCACACAAACGGAACCTCCCCATTCAGCGCCAAATGCGTAAAACGCCAAAAATACGTTAGCTCCGAAGATTTCAAAAAAGAAAAAATACGATCGATCCAAATTTCGCCAGCATAGACAAACATGAACCCGTTTGGCTTGAGAATCCGAGATCCCTCAGAAAAAAGCCAACTATAACAACTCAGATATTCCTTCGAATAAGGTGGATCAGTAAAAACCATATCAACAGACTCGTCAGAAAGAGGTAATCTCTCAATCATCGCCTGCGCCAAACTATTCATCCTCTTTCCACTCCCCCTGCCGCGCATCCCGCGCCTTCCTCTCGATGCGCGCCAGACCCTTCCACAGATGCTGCTGCCGTTCCATCATCAGCGCCAGATTCCTGAGCATCACCGCGTCGTGCTGCAACTCCGCACGCCTGACCGCATCCAGCCACGGCTCCAAAATGTCGATCTCCCACAGCGTCAGCAAAATCGCCTGGATTTCCTCCAGGTTCCAGATAACCTTATTCGCCAGGCGTTTCGTAGCGATCCTCTGTGTTTCGTCGTCGCTCACCGTACCCCCCCCTGATGGTCAGCATCAACTCTTGCCACTCCATCCGCTCCAGATAAATCGAGCGCCCGATAATGCCAATCGCCGACAGTCCGATGACGGCCGCCCCCGGCCACCAGAACTCGAAAGGCACAATCAACAACATCAGCGCCAGATCCACTCCAATTCCGATCACGACTGTGATCCACGTCCGTTTATCCACCAACCAACGCAGAAATTCGAACTTTTCGAGAGCCAACGCATAGGCGATGCCCCACATCAGGGCCAGGAACAGAGCCAAAAGTACCATAAAAACACTCGAAAACATCACACATCGCTCCTTCTATGCTATTATTAAAGACAGCTGCAGAACTGCGCACGACTCCGCGGTCGTGACAAAGCGGTTTTGTGGCTTCCCCTATGCAATTTTACGTCAATTGGGACGGTCAGGAGTCGAACCTGATCAGGGGCCATCACCCTGTAGCCGGAGCCCCACGCGCCCACCCTGCTCGCTACAATTCACGGCCGCCTACCGCGGCGGCTTCCCCGTCCCACATCGGCCGTCTTCCTCCGCCAAGAAAAACGGCCTAACCAAACACCCGGAGCGCATCAAACCTCGATGCGCTCCGCCCCTTCTGGCGGGAAGTAAACCCCGTCACGCTCCACGCAGTACGTATCACTAGGCTCCATCACATCCACCTGCTCAATCATCGCCACGTGATCAAACAAACCTCTATATGCCGCTCGTGCCCCATAGGGTCTAAACAGATCCCACCACCCATTCTCATTCGGCTCCGATCGGAACGCCCACGCACGGTCCGTACCTACATACTCATCTTCCCCATCCCGCGCCACCACCCCAAAAATGACGCGGTACACCCGGAACGGATAAAACGCCTCCGCCTGCGCTTTCTCCTGCTCCTCTGCCTCCTCTATCGCCCGTCGTTGCGCATCCGCCAGTGCCTGCGCCTTACAAAACAGCGTCGCCCGCGCCTGCGTATACAAGCTGACAATCGTCTCTTCGCACTCCGGGAAGCGTCGCAACGCACCCGCCTTCGCCGCCTCCAGCGCCTCCACATCCTCCGCGTCCACAATGCGCGCCTCCGCCTCACTCACCAAGCGCGCATAACGATCATGCGTCACCGCCATCAGCTCTCGCAAAAACTGCCCCCACTTCTCATCCGTCGCCGGTAAGTACAGAACCCTCATCCCCGGGAAAACGATCTTCACCTCCTTCAGCCCATCATCATTCCGACGCCAGAACTCCAGCCAGCCGCCCAGCATCACATACTCACTCGCTTCGTAACACAGAGTATAGCGCAGCAACGGCGTCGCCGCACCCACCATCTCCGGAAACTCCAGCTCATCCATGGCCAGTCCCAGCGCTGCCAGCAATTCCCCACGCCCCATTTTGAGGATAAACGCCTCCGCCAGATCTCGCAGCGACGCCTGGAATTCCGCCTTCGTCTCCGCCAGGCTGCGCGCCTGTCTCTCCTCCTCATCCCGCGCCGCCTGCACATAGCTCTCGAAAAGATCCTCATACATCATGCGCTGCATCCGGATCCCTCCCATTCCGCGCCTCGTACCACGCCTTCACCCGCGCGTTGATCCGCTGCCAATCCGCCTCCGACGTCTCCGCCGACAGCTCGCCCACCACCGGGATGCGCTTGGCATTCTTCAGCGGAGGAAGCAACTTGTCTCCCCACCCCAAGCGCCCCACCACCCAGCCCGCCAAATCCATCAGGATCCCGTTTGGCCGTACCTTCAACTCACGCATCCGTCCTTTGACGTAATCTCTGCTAACATCACTCATAATTTGCCCCTCCTAGAGACAAAGACGTCCTGGCCAGGCCCCCGCCCGTCACCAGGACGTCGATTAACTACGCACAATCGGGCGTAGTATCCTTTGCCGCCTCGCGTACCATCTCATCCCACTCGCGGATGATCGTGCGCAATGCCAGGCTAAAGTTCACCGTGCCCTGCTGCGCCTCCAGCTCGTGCATCTTGGCTTCCACAATTGCACGATCCTCCTCAAAAAAGGATATAGACAACCTCTCCGCCCTCCGCCTGCCGTTTTGATTCATATCTCCCCCCCTTGATTGTGTCCCGTCTGGAGCGAGGGCGCCATCACTCCCTCGCTCCTTCCGAGATGGTCTCCAGGACAGCCGCCGTCACAGCCGCCCCCATGTGACTCCCGGCTCTGCACTCTATTCGGTTGAGGTTCTTCTGCACCATAGGTTTGGATACTCATCAGCTTCTCACTTCTGGAGGCTCACACTTTCTCGGTCAACAGATACACCAGGTACCGGGAGCCACATGGGGATTGCCGTGATATTTCGCAAAATCATTCCACCAGGTTATAATAACCTTCCTACTGGAAAGTAATATACCACACTTCCTACTCGTTGTCAATAGGTAATACCTTAAAACCCAGAGGAAAGTATCCTCATAGTACAATAATACCAATGGATACCTTCAGCGCTTGGCTTGAGGAGCAATTGCACATCCGAGGCTGGCGTCCTGCTGATCTAGCCCGCCACGCCGACATCCCAGACGCCACCCTGAGCCGCATCCTCAATCAAAGTCGCCAGGCAGGCCCGGATGTTTGCCGCGCCATCGCCTACGCGCTGAAAATAGAAGAAGAAATCGTGTTTCGTCGCGCTGGCCTACTCAGCCCCGTCCCCCCCGCCGTCCAGGACGAAAACGAGGCAATTATGATCCTGCGCAGCCTCCCCGACGATCTACGCCGCATCGCCCTGCGCATCCTGCGCAGCCTAAAAAACGATTACCGGCAAAAACCCAGCCACCATACCATCCACGAGGATCAAGACAACTATGAATAAACCAACCCTCATCCTGATCGCCATCCTGACCTTTACCGCCTGCGGCCGCTCCCAAGCCCCCACACAACCCCCCGCCGCCACCGATCCGCCCGCCGCAGCCGCTGGATTACTCATAGAACTCAGCGGCGACACCGACACCGTATCCGACAACTACACCCTGACAAGCTGTCCCAAATCCGTCCTCACCTGGAGCGTCGAGCCTGGTGGATCCGGAGCTGCCGCCATCGCCATCAGCCTCCACAACGTCGACAGCGACCGCACGATCCAGCTCGTAACCACATTCAAAATGGAGCACCCCCAACCCCTGACCGGCGAAGCCCTGCACAACCTGGACGCAGGCACCTACTACCTGCAAATTCAGAACATCACCGGACCCTGGAGCATCCTATGGGAATGTAAATAACACCCCAGACCGCACAAGTCACCTAGTGCTGACCGCACAGCATCCTCCCCAACCCACACCGTGAGGCCAGCACCATCCATCCCCGCCCGCACACTTCACATCCGTGAGGTCACAAGTTCGAATCTTGTCGCGCCCACCTACCCGAACACCCGTGCGCATCGCTGACCGCACCACAACCCAATACCCGCCTTGTGTGGCCTAACATATAAAAAAACGACCCTTGCGGTATGAATCCTTCACACCGGAGGCCACACAAATGAACCTCACCCTCTCCCAAGCCATCGACGGATTCCTGCTCCACAAAGAGATCGCTGGCGCCTCACCCTACACCCTGCGCAACTATCGCCTAGCATTACGCAGACTTTCAGCCCACTTTGACCACGATCCCCCCCTGGCCAGCATCACCACCGACCACATCCGCGCCTTCCTGCACCAATTCCAGACCACACAACTCACCCCCGCAGGCGTCGCGCCCCGCCCCGCCAAACTCCCCTCCCCCAAAACCGTCCTCAACCTACATACCGCCCTCAAATCCTTCTGGAGCTGGGCCACAGATGAAGGATATACCCCGGCCCACATCGTCAAACCCATCCAGCCCCCCAAAGCCAGCGTGCAATCCATCCAGCCCTTCACCCAAAGCGACATCCAGGCCCTGCTTGCCGCCGTCGACAGCTCCCAGCCCTGGCAAAACGCCCCCCACGTCCGCTCCCAGCGCCCCGAGGAGCTGCGCCGCCGCGATCGCGCCCTCATCCTCTTCCTGCTCGATACCGGCGTACGCGCCTCCGAGCTGTGCGCGCTCACCATCGCCGACGTCGACCGCAAGTCCGGATCCGCCGCCATCCGTGGCAAATCCCGCCTCAACTCCGGTCAAGGCAAAACCCGCACCGTCTACTTCGGCTCCAAAACCCGTAAAGCCCTCTGGGAATATCTGGTGAAACGCCCCGCTCACGTTGGGAGCGGCCTACCCTCCCAGCGGGAGGGGCTGGGGGAGGGAGAAACTCCCCTCTTCGCCACCACCAAAGGAGTCCCCCTCGAGCGCCGCCACCTTGGTCGCCATCTCAAACGTCTGGGACAGCGCGCAGGCGTAAAGAACACAAACCCCCACCGCTTCCGTCATAGCTTCGCCATCAACTATCTCAGAAACGGAGGGGATGTCTACACCCTCCAAAACCTGCTTGGTCATTCCAGCCTGGACATTGTACGTCGCTATCTAAAAATCGCCGAGGCCGATTGCGCTACCGTCCACCGCCGCGCCAGTCCCGTCGACAATTGGAATCTATAATACCCCCGCCTCCCGCTGCGCAAAAAACACTTCTAAACTATCCTCTGGCAGATCCGGAGACAACGCGAGCATCGCCGTCTCCGCATCATACGCCGTGTGCCGGATCACGAACACCGTGCCCGCCCCCACAGCCCCTGCTGCGGCATAATCCACGATCTTCACCCGCTTCCCGGCTCGCACCGTGCTCGCATCCCACCACATCCCGTTTTTGCCCCGGATCCTGCCTCGCAAACTGAACCGCGCCTTGTGCAGAGGATCCTTGTGATACGCCAGAAAACGCGCCCCCGCATAAGCCGCGATCGTCGCATCCGCGTGATCAATATCCAGTACGTAATCGCGCTGCCCATAACTCGCAATGGATGCCGCGTCGGTCAGCGACCCATCGTCTTCGGGAGTTAAAAACGTCGATCGGCCATTCTCATCCAGATAACGCACGATCACGTAATTATACAACTCATCATCCGACAGATCGTCCTGAAACTCCGCCAGCTCCCCCAGCCGCATCTCATATTCCCAATCATCTGTATCCGGCCGTTGCTCAAAGAGCAGCTTAGGTTTTCCATCGCTGGTGCCCACATCGTCCCACACACACGCCCCATACGAATTGAGCGAACTGTCCCCGAACAACGCTGCTCGCTGTATGATGCTATCCCCCGACTCGTAATCGTCCCCCTGCGTGATAAACGGGCTCAGCACATAGCCTGGATCCGTCAATTCGTCGTAATCGCTGCTCAGATCTCCCCCTATCTTGAGCAGCACATCCTCCACAATTTCATCCGCGTGATACGTCTCGCTCCCGTCGTGACTGTGCCCGCTCTCAAATTCCCCATACACCACCACATTGTTAATCAACAGCACGTCGTTATCGTCATAATCATCCGTCGTAATACACTGAAATCGAAACTCGATCACATTCGCGTTTGGGCTGATCGTCACGTCTGCCGATCCGCTGGTATCGTTATAAGGCGGACCGGCATTCGTCGCCGTACCATCCGCCGCGTCTTCGTCCACATTGTATGTGACAATCTCCCCCCCCTCACCCGTTCTGATCCAATAGTCAAACGTCACGCGTCGCGCCGTCGTGCTATCTGGCATCGTATAGCGTTCGCGATACTTCTCCCCCGCCGTCCGCGTCGAATTGAAAAACTGCAACCCGACCTTGCAAAAGTCCTCCCGCTTAGTCACCACAAACGTATCCTGCGGGCTGGCGGTTGTGGGCCACGTCGTGCGCGACATCGGCGCCGCGTCGATCCAGCGTTTGCGCATCTTGCGCTCCACCAACACCACATACCAACCCAGCGCCGACACCTGGATCTCTTCCCCCCCCTGCCGCAGCGCCCGGTTCAACGAATTCAGCCGCCCCTGATACACAACCCGAGTCGGACCCGAACGCACCACCATCTCATATGCGTTCTTCACTGCCCAGCGCTTGGCGATATCCCGCGCCACCCGAAACGAGGCCATCCCATAGCCCTTCGGCCAATTTGTCTCCCATTCCAGCCCCGTCGCGTAATCCGCTGACCGGTTGGGGTCATTCACCAGCGCCCCATCCCGGTCATAAATATAAACCCGTTCCTTCATTGAATCACCGCGCAACCGTACCCGATCACAACCCCGACCAACACCCACGCCAGTCGCTTAAAGCACACCAATAAAAAACCTGTGATGCGCTCCACACATCCTGCGGGCTTGCCTACCGGCTTCAGCACCATCGGCGTCCCAAAAATATTACTCATCCTTGATTCCTACATCATCCGGCTTCCGCTGCGCCTTATACTCCAGAAGCGACAACCGCGTACTAAGCGTATTTATCTCATGCTGCAGCTCCGCCATCCGGTTCTCCACTTCCTTCTCGTATTCCTTCCACGCCAAAAACAGCTTGGTAAACCCATCCCGCAGCAAATCATCATCCAGCAACTGCTGATTCACGCGATCACCCCACCCGGCAGAGTATAACGCGGCGTCACCTTAGCCGCCACCGTCGCCGACCTGGTCACCGTGTACGCCGTGTCCTCCTCCCCCAGCACAAAGTACACGTAATTGTACTCATTCGGCTTCAGCGTCACCTCATCCCCCGTGTGCATCCAGCGCTGGAGCTGCGAGTCATCATCGCTCGCGTCTTCCATCCACGCCTCCCAGCCATCCACCACCAGCGTGTCGCCGCTGGCCAGCGTCACCGTCCCCCCGCTGCCGCTCTCGCACTCCACCCGGCAGCTCGGCTCCGGTAGGAGCTGGATGAAATCCAGACGCACCGTACCCGCCGTCGCCACCGCTTCCGTCACCATCAAACCTGCCACCATCGTCGGCGGCACATTCGCCTGCGGCCAGTCGATCTCAAAATCGCCAAAATCGCGCAACTGCATCGCGCTCGCCGTCCCCCCCGTCAGCGTATCCCCATACGCCCGGTCCGACGCCCCCAGGCGAAAATAAGGCGCCACGTCATAATTCTGCCCGATCGCCCGGAAGCGGCCCAGTACCTGCACGTGCCCTCGAATCACTTCTATCTCGTTCATTGTCATATCGAAATCGTGCGTGTCGCTCCCCGATCCCGACGTCGTTCCCTGTTCATACGCATCGCCCGAGCTATTACCCGTATCCGACGTGCCATCGTACTCCAGCCACAGCGTACGCGGGGATGCAAACGGCTCCGTAACCGCCTTGCGCCCCATCCACACCACACGCGGCGCCTCCGCCGTATCCAGATCGATGCGCCACTCCACCTCCGCAGGCATATCGCCGCTCACCCCGCCCAGAATCGCGTAGTTATGGCTGGCCGTACCGCTCACATCGCCCGACACCGCGTCAATCTCGGCGTCGCCGTCCTTCGTCCAGATAAACGGCGGCATGCCGATCACCCCATGGTCCTGCTTCACGGGCAGCTCCGCATCATACAAATCGCTCACCTGCGTCGCCGTCAACCCCTCCCGCCAGATGCGCCAGCCGTCCAGATAGCCGTTCAGCGCCTGCTCCTCCTCCACCGAAAAGCCCAAGCACAGCGTCCCCCCGGTGGAATAGCCCAGCGGCAGAGCCGTCGATCCATCCGCCGCCCCATTCACGTACATCGTAAGCGTGCCATCCACGTGCACCACCGCCACGTGCATCTTATCATACGCATCAAACGACAGCGACGAACCATTCAGCGCAAACGCGGCCCCATCCCGGTCGCCTACCACCTCAAATCGCGCCGTCCCCGGCCCGCCGATGATGTCTATTTGACAGGTGATATTATCGGTTGCATCCACGTAATACTGCCACAACGTGTGCTCCTGCATCACGCCAGCCACCGGATAGCCGGGCTGGATCCAGCCCGCCACCGTAA
>Ga0180437_10001430_pt1 | contig 40875 bp, 34 predicted proteins | sample SS_ome_4_FD_132410 | JGI IMG/M metagenome (GOLD analysis project Ga0180437, IMG submission 132410) | Hypersaline lake sediment archaeal communities from the Salton Sea, California, USA - SS_3_D_1 metaG | ecosystem: Environmental > Aquatic > Non-marine Saline and Alkaline > Hypersaline >...
CACGCTGCTGCTGTGGAAGATCAATCCGCGAATCTGGCTGACCCGGTACTTCGACGCTTGCGCGGCGGCCGGAGGCAAACCGCCGGATGACTTAGCGCCTTTCCTGCCTTGGAACCTCTCGCCGGCACGACTCGCCGAACTGCAAGATACCGCCTCCAGCCCCTCGGCCGCAAACACCTCTTAAACCAACGCGGACACCTCTTACCCCAAGGCGCCAATTCCCTCCATCGGCGCCCATCCCCGTCAGCCGGCGCTGTCCGGTCAACCAGCGCCGTCCGTCAACGCCGCGCAACCCTCACCACCCCTTCCGCGAATGTTTACGGCGGAAAGGCGCGAAAAAAAATGTTTCGGCGGGGCGAATTTCGGGCGGCGGCGGCGCCTCAACCTTCGTAATATTCGTGCACCAACCGCTCGAAATGCTCCTTCGCCGGATCGTTCTCGTCGATTACCGCCCACCATTCGCGGCGAACCCAGTCCAAGTCGAGGCGCCCGCGGTTCGCCGATAAGATGGCCTGGATGTCTTGCTGATCCTGCGGCCGCATGGCGATGAGTTTGAGGACCAACATCCCTTCCGCGTCCGCCACTTGGGTCTTACGTCCGTCAATGGTTTCGGGGGTGGCGCGGTTCAATATCCGCTGGAAGAGAGGCAACGTCGCCTTGATCCAGTCCACTCGCACCGGGCCCCGCCAGAATTCAAGCAGGTGATCTTGGTTCCAGGAGCGAATGGCGCCGGTCACGTCCAGGTCGAACGGTTCCCGCCGAAGCGATTCGAGCAGCGGCGCGAGCTTACGCTGCGACACATTGACCAGGAGATCGACGTCCCAGGTGGTTCGCGCAGAACCGCGAATGGAGGCCGCCAGCCCGCCAATGAGCGCGTACTCGGCGGCGCCGGCGCTGAGTGCGGCTGCGACTGCCGCCACCGTCTGCTGCAGTTCGTCACTGGTCGGCGCCTGGTCGGGCATGTTTGGCCAGAAATTCCTTCATGATCCGCTTCCCCTCCTCTTCGGCGCGCTCGTGCGCTTCCCACTGTTCTTCACTCTTGCCCGCAGCCGCGGCGAGGGCCCGCACGGCATGAAGCGATTCGGCGACGGCGGCGATGCGCTGCGAGGCCGTCCAGCCCCGCTGGGCTTCCACCTGACGCCGCAATCGCTCTGCGTTCGAAGGGAAGGCGTGGGGGAGTTTGAGGCTCATGGCGTTCGTTACTGCTTGTCTGCGGCACAGGGCGGAGCGCCGAGTTGAATTATACCTTGGCGGGCGACGGCGGCGGGGTGGCACGGCAAGGATGCAGCTAATGTGTGTGGCACTGCTGGCTTCGTTCAGCAGCCAAGTAGGGCAGGCCCCTGCCTGCCTTTTTCGGGGCCGTCGCCGAATGAAGGAGGGCGGAGAGGACGCTGCCGTACAAAAGCTTTTCCAGTATTAAGCGCCAGCACTGCCGGACAAGCCGGCCAGTGGCATACGTTGAAACAACACCTGCCCCGTGCCACCCAGCCGTTTCAAAACAAAGCCTAATTCCAATACCACGCCCGCCCAGTATTTCCGGCCGCGGCTCGGGCCTGGCCCACTTCGGCATCCACCACGGTCTTTTCGGCGACTTCCCAGGAGGAGATATCGACGCCGCCGGATGCGGTGATGATCCAACTGCGGCCCCGCTTCAAATAACTCACCTGGGTGGCGACCGACTTGGGCGTGTTCCAGGCGGCGGTCTTCAGGTCGCTCCCGGAGGCCGCGAGCAGCGCCAGGTCCAGGCCCGCCTTGTCGGCAAGATGCTCCTTGCGAATCAGCGCTGCGACCACGCACATATCCATGATGTTGCGCAGATCGCAGAAGACGGGGTCTTTTTTCGAAAGATCGAGGTAGTGCTCCGTCATCAGGTCGGCCCACCGCTGGGCGACGGGGTTCTTCTTGCCCGTGTGCTTGATCTCGCCGTCCGCCGTGAACAGGTCGTCCTCGGTCATCGCCTTCACGCCCGGCCCGCGGATCTCCCAGGCGAGGCCGTCGTCGGTCGTGCCGACCGGCTCGTAGTTGCAGGCCAGCCACCACCGCGGCATTACGTCACCCGACATGCCGCGGGTGCTCTTGACCAGGTCGAGGAAGCTGGGCAACTGCGGCAGCGGCGTGGGTTCGAGCTTCATTGCAATCCGCTTCATGCGGTAGTCGCTGGCGACCATCACGCGGGCGAAGTGGCTGCTGGCCGGCACGCCGGTGAGTGAGATCGTCTGATCGCCCATCACCCGCGCGATGCCGGCGACCACCGACTCACTGAAAAACTTCTGTCTGTCGAGGAACTCCTGCAAAGCCCGTCGGCCTTCGGCTGTGGGGTCGATCGAGCAGGTAATACCCACCTCTCGGGCGGCGTCCACGCTGCGCAGGGCGATGAGCAGGTCTTCGAGTCGGAGCGTCGGCAGGCCGGTCTCCTTGCCCACGACGCGGCCGTGGTCGTCGATCTTCCAGGGCTCGGCCGGACCGGCGAGCACGATGTCGCTGCGGTCGGGATAGACAAACACATACTGGACCCGCTGCAATCCGGCGAGATACTTGATGTGGTCGGGCAGTTCCTCGGCGTCCTGGTCAAACCCCTCCTCCATCTCGCCCTGGATGGCGGCGACGAGCCCCTTGAGCGAGATCATCCGCAGTTTGGCGGGCGTCGCGAGGTCGGCGGGGATTTCTTCGAGCGAGGCGGCCCGCAGCCGGGCCAATGTAGCGGCGCCCTCGGCGCTGGGCTCCGCGAGGGCGCCGGAGGGATCGACCGAGATACCTCCTACCGCATTGTTTCGGACAAAGCCGTTATTTCCGCCCCAGGCCACCGCGGCCGAGCCAAAAACGACGAGCGCCGCGAGGACGGCTCTTACCCGCTGCGTCTGAACGTGTGCGAATCGCATCTTCTATTCTCCTGGATTGGTTGGAAGCGAGCAGTGATCGAATATCCGCCGCCGGGGCGTGCGAATTCTCTTCGGGTGGAAAGGAAGCCACCGTCCACCCGATGGCGTTGAAAGTCCATCCACGGCAGACACAACCGGCATTTTCAACTATTATGACTGTAAGCGTAGTGATGCGTAAAGACGATTTCCATGATTTCCCGCTGGGAGATATCGCGTTTCCTCCCGGCGATTATTCCCGCGGCGGCCAGCAGATGGGGCCGGGAGGGGTTCGCGGCGTCTGGTAAAACAGACGGGTAACCGGTTTTCCATGATCGCCTATCTTGTCATTCGTGAAGGTTCCAAGTGGACCGACGTCTTCCGTCTCTCGCCGGGGCGGTCGGTGACCGTGGGCCGCGCGCCGAGCAACCAAATCTGCGTGAAAGACGAGCGATGCAGCCGGTATCATGCCGAGTTCTTCTTGACAGACGGGACTTGGACCGTCCGCGACCTGGACAGCCGCAACGGCACGCACGTCGGTAATCGCAAGATCAAGGGCGACCATCCGCTTTCGTCCGGCGACATCATCCGCATCGCCGGGGCCCACCTGGCGTTTGTCCTCGATCTTTCGAAGGCTTTCCCCAATGGCGGCGGCTCCGTGGATCCCGGTTCGGCCATCGACGAGACGGTCATCGGCCGGATGCGGATGGACGATTCCAGCGTGCTCGAAGTGAATGAGCCGCAAACGATCACCCACCGCCAGCGGCAGGCCCGGCTGCTCGGCGCCGCCGAGGAAGAATTCGGCGAAGACGCGATCCCCCGGGTCGGGCGGGCGGCGGCCAAGCTGTGCCGCCTGGCCTTCGAGATGGCCAACCAGCCCGACGTCGCGGCGGTGGCCAATCTCGCGCTCAGCGGGCTCTTCGACAGCGTGCAGGCGGACGCCGGCGCCGTGCTGCTCACGGCGCCGGGCTTCCGCGGCGCCCCCACCGCCGAAGACATGGAGGTCGTCGCGTTCCGAAGCAATGGCCCGGCGGGATACCACCGCGTCTCGGGCTTTTTGGCAAGCACGGTGCTGGGCGAGGGAGAAGCGGTGCTGGCCCGCAACGTGGAGGACGACAGCCGCATCAGCATCCGCGATAGCGAAGGCAAGATTCACGCCACCAGCGTGCTGTGCGCCCCGATCCGGCAGGGGGCAGCGGTGGCGGGGCTGGTCCATCTCTACTCCACCAACCCGGAAACGAGCCTCGACGCGGACGACCTGGAATTCACCCTCGCCGTCGCCGATAACGTCGCCTTGGCCTTGAAAAACCTCAGCCGCGAGCGGGAACTGACGGAGACGCTCAGCCAGTCGAAGGATGAAATCGACGAACTCCGCCGCCGCCTGGGGGCGGAGAGCCAGATCATCGGCGGCAGCCAGCTCATGGGCCGCTTGCAGCAGGAGATCGCCCGCGTCGCCCCCAGCAAGGCGACGGTGCTCTTTCGTGGCGAAAGCGGCGTGGGAAAGGAATTGGTGGCGCGGGCCGTCCACTTCGCCAGCCCGCGGAAGAAGGGCCCGTTCGTCTGCCTCAACTGCGCGGCCCTTTCCGAGACGCTGCTGGAAAGCGAACTCTTCGGCCACGAGCGGGGCTCCTTCACCGGCGCCACCGAGCGCAAAATCGGCAAGTTCGAAGCGGCCGACGGCGGCACGCTGATGCTCGACGAAATCGGCGAGATGAGCCCGAGCATCCAGGCCAAGTTCCTCCGCGTGTTGGAGGGCCATCCCTTCGAACGCGTCGGCGGCAACCAGCCAATTACGTGCGACGTGCGGGTGATCGCCGCCACCAATCGCGACCTGGAGAAGGAAGTGAGCGCCGGAAACTTCCGCCGCGATCTGTACTTCCGCCTGCACGTGGTCGAAATCGTGGTTCCGCCGCTTCGCAAGCGGCCGGACGATATCCGCGAGTTGGCCCAGCACTTTCTCGAAAAATTCCGGGCGGAGACCGGCCGCAAGATCATCGGCTTTTCCACCGCCGCGCTCGACGAGATGCAGCGCTACCGCTGGCCGGGCAACGTCCGCGAACTGAAGAACGTGATTGAGCGGGCGGTGGTGCTGGCCCGCAGCGACTACATCGAGGCCGAGGATCTCACGCTCACCAACCTCGCCACCGCCAGCGACACGTCGGATCTGGGGATACCGCCCGCGCCGGCGGAATACGAACCGGTCTCCCTGGCCGAGATGGAGCGGCGGCACATCATGGCCACGCTCGAAGACACCGACTGGAACAAAAGCCGCACGGCCCAAATCCTCGGCATCGAGCGATCCACCCTCGACCGCAAGATCCGCAAGTACAAGCTGGAGAGGATCGCGGAACGGGCAGGATAGGTTTCACCCCGAGCCGCAGGCGACGGGCATCACGAGATCGATGAGGCCCGCGGCGCCTGCGGCTTGCGGTCGAGCGACGTTCACGTGGCGGCCAGCCGATCCTCGGCAGCCAATTCGTACAGCGCTTCGGGTGCGATATCGGCGCCGTTGGGCCAGACCACCGTTCCGCACACCGGGTCGAGTCGGGCCTGAGCAAAGTAGCCTGGATCCTTAAGCGGTTCGAAAACCGGTCCGGCCAACAGGGACTCAACATTGACCATCTTCTCGGTCCCGTCATTGAAAACGAGACTCAAAGAAAACGGCTCGGCAACGCGAGCTTGGGTGATTCGTACGATCATTTTTTTATCTCGGCTTGCTGTCTTACGGGAGCGGGTCAATGGGATTGAGCGGTTGCGACTGCTGCGCCCGATCGCAATTCCCCCTTAGTTCGTCACGATGCAATTCGATCCAATCCAACACGAGCGATTGCGCTCGGCGAGGGAGCCTCCCGTCACCGATGGCGCCGGACGCTATCACAATTTCCGCTTCGAACTCGCCGTAAATGGCGTGGAAGTGCGGAGGTGGATGATCCCGATAGTACATGTAGATCGCAATGCCGTAGAACTCCGATATGCGTGGCATGTCCGCCGCCTACTCCCCGCCCGCGTAGTTCACCACAAACCCGTGGTTCGGCGCCAGCAGTGTGAAGCGGCCGGCGAGCGGTTCCGCCTCCATGCGCAGGCCGCCGGTTTGGGTGGGGAGATCGTCCTTGTTCAGTATTTCCTCGCCGGTGCGGCGGTCGATCAGAACCAGGGACGTCTCCATCTTCAGCCCGCGGTTCTGGCTCGGCCGGCGGGCGTGGCGGGCCAGCACGATGACGGGGGACTCCGGCGGTTGCTCCGCCGGCATGCCGTAGTGCATCACCTCCCGCGGCTGTTCCCACAGCCGTTTGCCGGTGGCCCGGTCGTAGCACATCCGTTTGCCGGTGACGAGGGGCGCCTTGCCGAACGAGATGTTGCTGTAATGCACGGCGCCGGTGCTCTTGTTCAACTCCTCATGCGTTAGCACGACGACGTGCTCCCGCGAGGCGAGGCCGTACACGGCGGCCAGGTTTTCCTGCCGCCCCCAGTCGTCGCGGACCACGGCCGCCCCGGTATCGACACGGACCACGTTGAGCTTGCCGTCCGGCTCGGCCATCGCGAGCAAATCCTCGCTGAGCATTTGAGCCCGGACGCCGGCCGTAGCTGGGACAAACCATTCGTTCTTGCCCGTGAGCGGGTCGTACAGGCGGAATCCCCGCCGGCCGTCCTGCTCTTGCCACGCCAGCAGTTTCGCTCCCACCTCGGTCACGATCCAGTTCCGACTCGGCAGGACGAGCGGCCGGCCGCCTTGCAGCCAGCGGCCCGTCAGCGGCGAGACGGCGGTGGCCGAGTCCCGGTCCGGCGATGCGACGATCACGGCCTCGTCCGAGCCGAACAACCACGCGTCGCGGGGAACATCGTCGCGGGACCAATGCACGGCGCCGGTCAGCGGATCGGCGCATACCAACTTGCCGCCGCGAAGATAAACGAATCCGTAGCGCGTGACGGGCCCAAGCGGCGAACGGACCTCCCGGTCGCCCTCGAAGGCGGCGATCCGAGCCACGCCCCACGGCGTTTGCGCGGCGCGTGCCCGGAGGTTGGCGTGGCTCACGTTGGCCGCCAGTGAATCGCTGATGTCGTAACTCCACAGCAGCCGTTGATCGGGGACACCCGGTTCGCGAAGCGCGTTTAGCGCCAGGATGTCGCCGGCGTACGAGCCGAGCAACGCCAGGTGGCCATGAAACCGCGACCGCGCATTTTGTATCGATGACTGATACAACCGCCGGCCTTGCTGCGTGGTGACGTCCGCCTCGGCGATGACAGCGCCCCAGGCGTCCAGGACAGTCAGCCCATTGCGCTGGGCGTTCAGTTCTGCGCGGCGGAGAAACGGCAACCCGTCGGCGGACGGCAAGTTGGTTAGCGGAAATATCTGCTGGTAGCCGTGGATGCCCAAATCCGAATCCGACGAGGTCTCGACGGCGCCTTTTCCCGGCGGCCAGGCCTTCTTCGAATCGAACAGTTTCTCGCGTTCTTCCGCATCGCCCGCGGCGCCATCCGCCGGCATGACGGTGGCCAGAAGATCGTGTCCGGCCGCGGCGTAAATCTGCGCAAGAAGGGCGTCGGCCTGGAGCCGGTCCTGTGCGTCATCGGACGCCCGCAGCCACAAGCCGTGTTGTTCGGCCGAAAGAAAATGGCGGGCGCCCAGGGCCTTCTTGCAGACCGCCGCGCGGAGTTTTCCGTCGATGGGAGAACCAACGACATGGGCCAGCGCCGCTTCCATCTTCGCCCAGTCGCCGGTCGATATCACCTCGGACGCGACGGCGGCAAGCTGATCCCGGATGGCGACCAGCGTCGGCTCCGGCGCTTCACCTTGCAGCGCCGCCAGTTCGGCGCCGATCCAGCGGTCGATCCGCCGGGCCAGCGCCGGATCGCCGCGATCTTCGATCATTGCCTCGTCCGCGTCAACGTTGACCCGAGCCGTCTGCGTCCGCCGCAGGGCCATCAGGTCGCGGAGCGCTTCCCAAGCCGCCGCGTATTCCTGGGCGGCGCGGTGGCCGGGCGCCAGAATCCGCTGCAAACGCATCTGGGCGTCCAGGTCGCCAGCCGCTTCCCCGGCGGACGGCGGCTCGCGGACCAACCGCTTGACTTCGTCGAGCGAACCGCGGTGGGCGGCGAAATCGGCTTCGAGCAAATCGAGCAGCGTATCGGTCAGCAGTCGACGGGTCTTCGCCGCCGGCCGCGTTGCCAGGGAGCGTCGGAGAAAACCGGCGGCCGCTTCCGGATTTCCTTCCGACAGCAGCAGCTCCCCCTGGCTGAGCAAGGCCGCGGGGTCGTCCGGGTTCTTCTCGAGTTGCGCCGAGACCGACTCCTTCAAACGCCCGAGCTGCTCGTACGCCGTGAGCATCGTGACGTTGTGCGAGACAATGAGTTCGCCCTGGCAGACCAGGTTGCCCAGCGGCCGTTCCGTGGGGATTTGCTCCAGGATTTTTCCGTCTTTGACCTGAATCTTCAGCAGTTGCGATTTGCTCGTCGGCTGAAAGTAGAAGCCAGGCGCCGCGTAGCCGCGCCCGCCGGTCAGGCCGCCACCCGGGAAGCGCACGGCGGACCAGGCCGTCTTGCCGTCGCCAAGTCGCACTCCCTCCACGCTTTCCTTGCCAACCAACAGGGTCACGCCGTCTTGCACCGAGCCGATGAAAAGCGATTCGTTGCGGTCGCGCTCCCACAGCTTTTTGCCGGTAAGCAAATCGAGGCAATACAGTTTGCCGCTTTCCGGCGGCGTGATCAGCGCTTTGCCGTCGGCCAGGGTGGCGGTAGCGTCGAACCAGCCGGTTCCCGGCGAAAAGTTCCGCTGCGGATGATAGCCAATGTGAAACCGCGCCCGCCGCGGATCGATGCTGGTCGGGTACTGGAAACCCCACAGCAGCGACCGTGTCGAGAGGTCCACGGCCACGACGGCCCCGGCCGAGGTGGGGCACACCACCACGCCGTCCGCGTAGCTGGGCGTGGCGCCGACCAGCCGCCGGCCGGAATTCCGGTCGATGGTGTAGGTATCGACGTGGGCGAGTTGCTGGGACCACTCCTGGCGGCCGGTCTCGGCGTCGAGCGCCACGAGGCGGATCTCCCCGTTGACTTCCGCCATCACATAAAGCTGCCGCCCCAGGGGCAGTGGCGGGCCGAGAAAAAACGCCCCCGCCAGTTTCGGCTCATCCCCGCCGTCGCCGCCGACGCGCCAATGAAGTTTGCCTTCCGTCTCCAACTCCAGCGCGACGAGCATGTTGGTCTTCTTCGAGGCGAAGCGGCTGTCTTGCCGCTGGCCGCCCCGCCCCATGATCGTCGCAAAGTTCACCAGCCCGGCATAGCCGAGTTCGTCGAGAAAGAACACGCACCGCCCGTCGCTGGCAAGTTGCCCATAGGCGTGGTCCTCCCACACCCGCTGCATGATCGGCTGCATCACTTGCGAGGAGTGCCCCAGGCCGTTCATGCCGGCCTGATCGTATTCTTCCTCGTAATCGCGATTCCAGGGGTAGTGCCACTCGGCCACGCCGGTATTTTTGTTGATGCCGAACAGGTAATTGGGAAGCCTCGCGATGACGGTGTCGCCCACCACCAGCGACGAGGCGGTGGGAAGCAGCGGATTGCGCTGTTCCTGGTATTGCTTCTCCAGGTCGTCGAGCCGCTTCTCGATCCACACGTTTTGATCGGAGAACGTGGCCCATTTGAGCGTCTTCACGGGCGGGCCGCCCGTGGCGACGGCGTTGCGGGCGCCGTCGCCGCGATGCATCACCCATTCGGTCGCCCCCAGCGTTGATCCCGCTTCAACGCCCTCGCCGAGATAGCGCCCCAGCCACGGCAATGCGCCGGCGTCGTTGTCGAACCACGCGACTCGCTCATCCCCCAGGCGGAACCGCAATCCCGGGTACTTGTGCCGGGCCGCCACCAGCGCGGTCTTGGCCAACTCCGGCGAACCGGCCTTCAGCCAGCACGTGGCGAGCAGAATGGAAAGCTCCGGCTCGAACTTCGGGGCCGCGGCCGGGCTGTCCGCCAGCCGCCGCAGGGCCAAGGCCGCCGCCACAGGACGCCCGCGGGAAAGGTGATAGCGGCCGAGCAAAAGCGTCGCTTCGTAACCGGCCTGGGTGTGAAAGAAGCGTCGGGCGACCTCCGCGAGTTTGCCGATGTCGCGGCTTTCCAACGCTTGATCCAAGACCAGCCGGCCTTCGGCCCCGTACTGGAGTTCGTACCAGGCCAGGCCCTTGGGCGGCATCGAGCCGAGCAGTTTGAGCGCCGCCGAGCGAAGGCTTTCCTGGGCGCCTTCCACGTTTCGCTCGCCGATGAAGTAATCGCCCTGGAAGGCCACGCCGTCGGCCCCGCCCGATTCCAGCTTGCTCAACAGGGCGCCGATCTCGGCGACGGCGTCGGCGTACTGCTCGTCTTCCACCGACCGCTGCGCCCGGAAGAGCTGCTGCCGCAGTTCCCTCGGGACCGGCAGGAAGACATTCATGATTTGCGGACCGCGGCCGCTCGACTGGCCGAACTGAACAAGTCCAAGCTGAACAAGCTGGAGCGGCGTCGCGGCGTCGCCCTGTCGGTGGACGTTCTCGAACGTCTGCGGCCCCGCCCCGTCGGCAGGCCACATCGAAATGGCGCCGTTCGAGGCGGTCGATGTTTGCTGCTGGGGACCATGCCACAGCAGGCAAGCGACAGAAACCGCGACGCCAAGCACGACGACCGCGACGGGCAAGTGACGGCCCAAGGGCAATGTCCGAAACATGTTGTGCTCGTCCTGAAAGCGTTGACGGATCGGGGGCGGGAATCGTCGCCGCAGCCACCGGGCGCCGCGCCGCGGGAAAGACGCCAACGCCCCGCCAACCATTATGCGCCTGCCGCCGGGGCGGGGAAAGTTTGAAGCGACACGCCGCCCACGGGTGAGTGCCGAGGCCAGCAGCGGAAGTTCACGCGGGCCCCAAGCGGCCGGTGATTCCGCGCAAATCGCTCTTTGGAGAGGGGGTGAGGGCGTATTTCCGGGCGAAAAACCGGCCCGGCGGGGTCGTTTCCGCCCATTTCCCCTGATTTTTGGCGGTTTTTTGGGGCTTGGGGTTGCTTTTCTCGGCGGAATTCTTTTAATCATGCAAAACCGCCTAGCGGATGGACATGACCCAAGTTTCCGAACTTTCACACAAGGAGGGTGGCGCAATGGCAAAACTACCAGCGGCAGCACAGGGGGGAACCAAAAAGGCCCCCACCAAAACGGAGATCGTGACCAACATCGCCGAAACGACCGGACTGAATCGGAAGGACGTCGGCGCGGTGCTCGAGGCCCTTAGCGAGGAAATCCGCAAGGCGCTGAGCAAGAAAGGCGCCGGAATGTTCGCCATCCCGGGGCTCGTCAAGATCACCAAGAAGCAAATCCCGGCCCGGCCCGCCAAGAGGGGCGTGCCTAATCCGTTCCGTCCGGGCGAGCTGATGGACGTGGCCGCCAAGCCCGCCAGCGTCAAGATTGTCGTCAAGCCGCTGAAGAACCTGAAAGACATGGCCTAACGGTTCTTCGCAGCGCCGGAACATGGGCGGCCCGCCCGACGTCCCTCGGGGCGTTGGGCGGCGCTCCGCCGTTCTTACCGCCGGGAAATCCAACGGTTCAAGGCGACGGGTTTGCGTGGTCGATTTCTTTGCGTGGGCCGCGCGTCCATTCCTTCCAGGCCCGCATCGAATGGGTGAGATGCTCCTTGGCCGGGCCAGGGATGTTATAGCATTGCAGGCCGACGGGGCCGGTGTAGCCGCTTTCCTTGATTTCCTTGAGAAACGCGTAGGCGTCGAAGTCTCCTTCGCCCAGCGGTTGGATGAGCGTCTTCCAGTCCTTCCCGCCCACGTCGGCGCCGTTGACGCTCACCAGCATGAGGCGGTCGCCGGCCTCCTCGACGAGTTTCGAGAGCGGCTTGTCCGACTCGACCCTTAGCCAATGGCAGAGGTTGATGGTCGTTCCCACGTTCTTGCGGCCGCAGTTTTTCGCAAGCCGGGCCCCGTCGGCGGTGGTTTCGACGAAGTGCCCCGTGTGCGGATAGAGGACCACGCGGAGCCCGCCCCTGGCCGCGTGGTCCGCCACCACGCGCACGGCCGCGAGGGCGTGCTCCTCCGCCTGCTTGCCGCCGTCGCCGGTGATCGTCAACCACAGACCGGCGTTGCGGCCTTTGAGCAATTCCACTGCCGTGGGCAAGTCGAAATTGATTTTGTAGCCATCGGGCGAGAGCGAGACGTTGACGTAGAGGTTGAGAATTCTCAGGCCCGCCGCGTCAAACGCCGCCAAACGCTCTTGGAGGTCTTCCGCGCCCGTGTAGCCGATGCCGTCGTAGCCGAGTTCTTTGAGCAAGGCCGCCTGCTCCGCCGATGACATCTTGCCGCGACCAACGCCGTTGTCAAAGGCGAAGAAGGGGTTTTCGAGGGCAAGGGACGGCCGCGAAACGGGCTCTGCTCCGGGAAGAGACGCTGACGCAACGAGCAAAGTGCCGAAGATGAAGAGGGTGTTTCGGATTTCGATCATTCGTGCTTCGAATTCGTTTCGGATTTCGGATTTCAACATGCGCGCAAACCGCGCTGAAGCTACGGTGTAAGGTCCTAATCCCTCTCCCCAAGGAAAAGGGGCCCCAACGGGCGCCAAGCGGCCCGTTACGCCAACTTCAGCTTCGGGTCGTCTTCCGGCGTGTCGGGGGCTTCGGGGTCGAACCACTCGGGCTTGAATTCGATGTAGCCGCCCTTGCCTTGCTGGCCGCGTTTGACGGCGAGCGTGGTGGTCAGCGCGATCACCGCGTCGCCCAGCGCCACCGTCGGGTTACAGCGCGGCGTGTTTTCCGGCGACGGGTTGCGGACGCAGTAGGCCCAGTGCTCGATCTCTTCCGCGTAGCCGCGGCTGACCGGCCCGCCGGTCGCGGCCTTGATCGCCGCGGGAGCCACGCCGCTGGCCTGGGTGTCGAGCACAGCGGCCTCGTCTTCCTTCTCGAGCTTCACCTTCGAGCCGACATTGTTGTTATTGAAGAGCAGCACGTCCTGCTCCCGCTCGATCACCAGCGTCCGCTTGGCGCCCATCACCACTTCGCCGTAACCGCCGAACTCGTTGCCGTTGATCGACGAGTAGGTGACGACGATCCGCTTGTTCTTGTCGTCCTCATAACCAGGAATGCCGTTAAGCGGCACGCCGGTGAGGCGGTCGTAATAGCCAAAGCGTCGCCTGGCCGCCTCGATGCGCCGGTTCTTCTCGGCGGTGGTTTCGATGGCTGGGTCGTACTCGGGCGCCGGGAACTCGAACATGCAGTAGACGTGGTCGCCCACCTCGCGATCCAGCGGGAAGATGTGGCGACCGCCGACGGCGTGGACGGTAAGTGGGTGGGCATGATGGCCTTCCTCGCCCAGAGCGCTGACGAAGATGCTGGCCGCGTCGAGCTGGTGGCTGCCGAGTTCCGCCATAATACCGGCGCCGGTGTGGTCCCACAGCCGCCACTGGATGAGTTCCCGCATCCCGGGGATTTCCGTGCCGTCGGAGAGCTTGAACCCGTCGTAGCCGTACTTCGCCGCGTTCATGTCCTTTTCTCTGACATAGTGCTCCCACTGGGCGATGGCGGCGTCGTACCAGGCGATCTTTTTCGGAGATGTCTCTTTGGCGCGTTTGTCCTTGAGGTAGTTCAGTTCCTTTTTAAGCCAAGGGAACGGCAGGCCGTCCCATTCCTTGATCTCGCCCGGAAACGCCGGCGACCAGCTATCGGCGCCCGGCAGGTTGCCGCGGTGCCACTGGGCCCGGATGTGGTGGAGCTGCCCGAGGAAGTGGTTCTTGATCAGGTGCTTGGCGTTTTCGTACAGCACGCTGTAGTGCCGCTGATGGCCGACGGCAAGGATCATGCCGGTCTCTTTGGCGGCCTGGGCCATCGCCTTGCACTGTTTGACCGTCTTGGCCATCAGCTTCTCGCACAAGACGTGCTTGCCGGCCTGCATCGCAGCGATGGACGCCTCATCGTGCAGGTGCAGCGGCAGCGCGATGATGACCGCCTCGACGCGGTCGTCCTTGAGCAGTTCCTTGTAGTCCTTGTAGACCCTGATATTGACGTCCGACTGCTCGGCCTCTTCGCGGGTCTTCCAACCGTGGGCCTTCTCATAGACCTTGAGAATGCCCGGCCGAGGGGCGACCGGTTCGCCGTTGCTCTTGTAGTCGCCGTAGAAGGCCCGGTGAATGCTCGAATCGCGGATGTCGGCCAAAGCCACGACCTGGACGTAGTCCGGGTTGCAGGCGCCGATGAGCACCTGGCCCTCGTCGCCCGTGCCGATCACGCCGATCCGCAGAGGATCGCTCGGCCGCTCGTAGCCGAAATACATGGCGCCCATCGTCACGCCGGGGACGGCGGCCGCGGCGATCGTTCCCTTGAGGAAATCGCGGCGGCTGGCGGAAAGCCCGGTGTTATAATTCTCGGCGCCGACGGCGCGTTGTTCGTCGGTGATATTCATGGCTTAGCCTTCCTTCGGTGTTGGTGCTTGCTTCTTACCGCCGAACATGGCGGAGACGCCCATGTAAACGAAATAATCGAGACCAGCATGACGGCCCGCGTCCACGACGAACAGGACGCCAAACGCCATGATCTCGACGATCTGGTAGTACAGATACGTGGTGTCGGCCCCCGCGGCCCACGGCCACTGGCTGGCGATGACCGAAAGCAGGAACCCGGCCCCCACCACGCACCACAGCCGCGTGAACAGCCCGAGCAACATGCCCACGCCCACCAGCGTGACCGTCCATTTGACCATGTTGTCGATCAACGGCATGGCGGTCGGGTCGGGAGCGGGGTAGGCGCCCCTGGGCGGGACCTCTTCACCCGTGGCGAGCTGCGCCATCTTCCGTTCGTATTCTTCGCGAATGTCCTCAATCTGGCCCAACCACGGGCCGGCTTTGGCCCGAAGCTCCAGGCTCTTACCGGCCGACCAGTCCCGCCGATACGACAGGTCGCTGGTCGAGTCATCGTCCTTGTATTTGAACCAGGCGTGCAGGCCGATGAGATATTGCTCGATGTCTTCTTCGTTCTCGGAGAGCAGCAAGCGGTAGCGCCGGATGTATTCGGCGGCGATATCCCGCGCCACGTCGGCCTTGGTGACGACGATTTTCTCGATTTCCTCGGCGGTTTTCTTGGGCTTCTCCCCCTGCTTCCTGGCTTCCTCCGCTTCTGCTTTGGCCCGTCGCTTCGCCCGATCGGTTTCGATCTCATGCACGAGATCTTCCAGGCCCGCACGGCGAATCACGTCGTCGCGGTAGTTCTCCCATTCCTTCACGGTCCGCTTCTCATCAAGCCGTTTTTCCCCGTATGGATCGGGGATCATGCCCATGAAATACACGGCGAACGGCCCTTTGGCGGGACGCAGAAAGCCGGCGCTGGTGAAGTTGGGGTCTTGAAATTTCTTGACGCCTTCCTTGTAGAAGTGCCAACCAACGGCGAGCCGCAGCGCGACCACCGCCACAATAAGCCAGATGCTGGTTTTCATGTTTTGCGAACTCAACTACGCGGCTTCGATGGATGGGCGGCGCCTTCGCGAGAGCACATCTCCAGCTTCCGAGATGGCGGAGCCCTCTGGACGTCAGCGAGCCGTTTCGGTTGGGTCGGGTGGGACCGCCCGCCCGGTCTCCGGACGGCGGCGTTTTGGGGCGGGCGGCTCAATGTGCCAATAACCGAACCAGTTTTATGGGATTGTACTCGCGAAACGGAGCGATAACAAGGACTTCCCAAGGTTTTCTTGGTATGCCCGTCCTGGCGGGGTCCATGGTCTTCACCAATTCTGAAAGGCACCGAGAAGAAGATGAAAGAAGCGGGCCGGCGGTGCGAGGTCGTCGCGTTCGAAGGCGCCGGGCACGGGTTTTTCAACGAGGGCCGCGGCGATGGGACGGCCTGCCAGAAAACGCTGGAGGATATGGATCGGTTCCTGGTGAGCCTCGATCTGCTGGCTAGGAAGCCGTCGTTGAACCCCGTCGTACGCGTCGTGTCGTGGTGGTTTTCCTCTACTTCGCCATGCAAATCCGACCGCGACGGCACGGCGAGCACGACGTACGCTGCCAGCGAGCCGCTCGATCCGCCCAATTTCACGTTGACGCCGTCGCCGCCTTTTCGGACGATACCGATTGCTTCCAGAACATTCCCACTCGTCAGCCAGGGAGGGCTGCCATGACATGTCTTGCGGTTGCGGTGATTGTGCTCGCCCAGACGCCGTTTTCCGATACCGGCGAGGCGACGCCGGACTTGCCCGTCGCTCCGGCTCAGGCGGATGCGACGCCCGAAATCTCCGACGGTAGCGACCTTACGGAGAGCGGGTTGGACGAAGAGGGCCTGGTGGAAACGACACCCGACGACAGCGCTGGCGACGACGGCGATGCCACGCCGGCGGAGGACCAGCGTTCCAGTTTCGAGCCCGAGCCCGAGGAGGCGCCGCTTCTTTCCGACCCGCCCGCCCGCCCGGTGGAGCAGTCGGAACCGGCCCCGTCGGCTGTTCCCGAAGCACGGTCGGCGGAAACCGCTCAACCGCGTGACGCAAGTCCGCCTCCCGCCGCGGAGGCCGAGATCCATGCGGACACCTCCCAGGCCAACGCCGCACTGCTCGCCCAATGGATCAGCCACTGGTCGCAACCGGTGGAGGATTCGCCGGTGACCGGCATTCCGGCCCCGCTGACCGCCGCGCTTCCCGTCAGCGGCGACCGATCGGCCCGCTTCGACGTGGTCGCCCGCTATTGGGAACTATGGGCGGCGCTCGCGCGGCTTCGGGTGGCGACGGAGCATCGGTCGGCGTTGAGCGAAATCGCCGGGCACGTGGATCCCGGCAGCGAAACCGCGGCCGAGGCCAATATCCACCTCGCGGAGGCGGCCGCCGATCACAAACAGGCCGAGGAATTGGCCGTTACCGCCCAGCATGCGCTGCAGGTCCGCATGGCCCCCCGCGCGCCGGCGCTGCCGTTTATTGGAAATACCCCGCGGACAGCCGGCCCTCAACTGGTTACGCCGCCGCCGCTGCCGGCCGACATGCCGTTGGTTTCGCCGTACCGCACGAATTTCGAATCGCTCTTCGCCGCTCAGGCCCCGCCGGCGGACCTGGCCCGTATCCACCAGAGCCTGCCGCTGCAGCACGCCACGCTGCTGGCTCGCGCGGAGCAGGTCGAGGCGGGCCGCCGGTGGTTCGCGGCGCGAGCGGGCCGCTGGCAGGCGACCGGCGCCGGGCCGCGGGAACTCGACATGCTCCGCCGGCACCGGGACGCGCAGCTTCAGCTCATCGCCGCGGTCGTCCGCTACAACGGCGACGTCGCCAGCTACGCCCTGGCCGTGGCCGCCGCGGGGGCGCCGCGGGAGTCGGTGGTCGGTATGCTCATCGAAGCCCCCCGGCCGATCCCCCAACAAGGCGCCGTCCCCGGCCAGTACGCCCCGCCGGGATTCTACCGGCCCGGCCCCGGGCAACCGCTACGGGCCGCGCCCGGCGGCGTTTCCCGCCAACCGCAGCCGGCCGATTCGCCTCGCACCGCCTCGCCGCCGCTGCGCGACCCCCAGGCCAGCCTGCCAACTCCGCCCGTTCATGCCGCCTCACTGGAGCCGGCCTCGTTCGAGAATTTGCCGGACGTGGTTGCGGACCGTCCGCTCGACGCCTCGGACCTGCCCACCGGGGAACGCTCCGTACTGCGAAGCGTGAAGCGGCTGTATTAGGCTTGGCGCAGACCGACGTTCGATGGCGTTTTGTGCCGGGCGCCGGACGTGGCATTTGCTCGCCGGGCGGATTCGTCCGCCCAGCTTGAATATATGGAAAGCTTCGAGCATGATACCGATATGCGTGTTTTTCGATCCAGTTCGTATAGAATCCTGCCGCCGAGCCACTTCCACGCCGGCGCAGTCTACGGAGTTGCGCGCGGAAACGGAGATTCGCCTCGAAAGGACGGCGCCGCGAGCGATCCCGGCGGCCCTCCGGCTCCCATCCCCAATCCTCGAACGTCTCTTCCGCTTCGCATCGGGGCCCTCACGCTGGAAACGCCCATTCTCTCCGCGCCGATGGCGGGGTTTACCAATTTGCCTTTCCGCCAGATCGTGCGGGAGTACGGCGGCGCCGGTTTAATTGCGACCGAGATGGTGTCGGCCCGCGGCTTTGCATGTTTAGAAAAGAAGATCGCCGAAAGAAAAACGCCGCCCGGCTTTGCTCGGCTTATCGGCAGGATCATCGGGCCGTGGACAAGCAAGCAAACACATCGGGCGTGTTTGTCGGATCGTGAGGAATTGCCCGACCGTCTGTGGGGCGTGTCCGACGAGCCCCGCCCACTCGCCGTGCAAATCTGGGATAACGACCCGGAGACGATGGCCCGCGTGGCGGCCCGCATTGCCCACGAGTTGCGGGTCAGCGTGATCGACCTCAACTTTGGCTGCCCGGCGCCCAAGGTGACGGAGCGGTCCAAGAGCGGCAGCTACTTGCTACGGACGCCCGCACGGGTCGGCGAGATTGTCGAGCGCGTGGTACGAGCCGCCGAACCGACGCCGGTCACCGCAAAAATCCGCCTCGGCTGCACCCGCAACCACATCACCGCGTACGAGGTGGCCCACATCGTCGAAGCGTCGGGCGCCGCGGCCCTGACCGTGCACGGCCGCACGGCGGAAGACTGGCTAAAGGGCGTGGCCGACTGGGAACGGATCAGCAGCATCAAGCCGCACTTGAAGCACATTCCGCTGATCGGCAACGGCGATCTCGACACCGCGGAGAAGGTGGTCCACGCCCTGAACACCTATGACGTGGACGGCGTGATGATCGCCCGCGCTTGCCTCGGCCGGCCGTGGCTATTCGCGCAGGCGGCGGCCCTGCTTCGCGGCGAGCCGCCGATGCCCGAACCGACGCTCGAGGAACAAAAGGCCTGCATGGTCCGCCATTACGATCTATTGGTCGACCGCTTCGGCCCCGAGAAGGCCACGGTCCTGATGCGCAAATTCGCCTGCACCTACGCCCAAGGCCGCCCGGGGGCGAGGCATTTCAGGACGCACGTTGCGAAGGTGAGCACGCCGGGGGAGTTTTATGCGGTGGTGGAGGAGTGGTTTCCTTCGGCTATGCCGGTCTCCTCACCACGGGCCGGGGATGAAGCCGCTGGTCTGCCACGGCTGTGCGGGCAAGGCTCGTGAGCAAGTCAGACGCTGGAGGGATTTCATGCAGCCACCGTCTTCAGGGGACTGTCCAATCCTGGACCGTCAAGCCGGGTACTCGCTCAAAGTCGCGTGAATTGCGCGTAAGGACCGTCAACCCCCGCGCCAGCGCGATGCAAGCGATGCGGAGGTCCATCGTGCCGACGCGCACCCTTCGCAATTTCAACTCGTCAAACTGCGTCGCCGCAGGTTCGTCAAAAGGCAGCACTTGACCCTCTGCGAACCGAGTAAGAATCTCGTTCATCAAACGATAGCCGCGAACCGCGCTCTCTGCATCCTTGGCTTTCGACACGTATAAGTTGGCGCCCATCATTTGCTCATGGAACGCGATAATGGGCAAGTAAAACGCCGACGGGTCGAGCAACGCCATGCGGGCCATCAGTCGACCGAATCCCGGCCCAGATTTCCGCTGAAGAATGCCCACATAGTCCGTATCTAACAAATACATGGCCGGTATCCTACAGGCCTATCCTCGATGTTCAACGTCGTCCGCTGTTCCCTGGGCGTCGCGGAAATCGCGACCTAGGCGGAGCACTTCGTCGAACTCCGGTTCGTCGGCCAGGCAACCGATCATGTTGTCGAGCCACGATTTCTGTGGTGGCCCGCCGGCATGCTCAACGCGTTCCTTGAGCGCGGCGAATTCGGCTTCCAGCCTGATGACGCGTTGTTCAAGCGTTGACGTTTGCGACATGCTCGGCTCCGTGTTCTCGATTGGTAATTGCCAGCCGGTCGTACTCCGCGCCATCCTCGGCGAGTTGCCGGTCGATCTCCTCGCGATTGGCGTGGTAATACGCCAGCGCGGTATGGACCTGGGCGAGCGTCAGGCGGGCGCTATGGGCGACGATCTGCATGGCGGTCTTGCCGGTGTTGCTCAAATAGGCGATTTGACCGACGGTAATCCTCGTGCCGGCGATCCGCAGCCGCCCACCGCAGACATCGGGGGACGATTCGAGAATCGCGTCAAGGGCAACGGGCATGGTTTGGCGACGGAGGTTGGAAGGCGTTGAGGCTCTTGTCGGATTATACCGCGGATTGTTCATTCCCGTCTAGATTTCGAGCGTCAGCGAGCATGTCCGAGCCCGAAGCGTTAGCGAGCGCGCCAAGCTTTCCGCAGGCGCCGCGTCAGAGTAAACTCAATTGCGTGGCTTCGACCCACGCCAACTCCAAGCCACTACCCTGAGATCGTTCGATTCCGTCGCCCCAAGTGAAGAAATCATGACTGCCCTCTCCACGATAACGGCCCCCACCCCGCACGTGGCGGCGCCCCCGCGGCGCGGAACTCCTCCGCTGGTTGCGGGCGACCGCCTTACGCGCGATGAATTTCTCCGCCGTTACAAGGCGATGCCCCATCTGAACAAGGCCGAACTCATTGACGGAAGGGTCTACATGCCGCCGATCTCGCATGAGGGACATTCCGGCCCGACTTCCGATCTTGGTTACTGGCTCGCCTCCTATCGCATCGCCACCCCCGGCGTCGATAGCGGCGACAACGGCACGGTGCTGCTCGATCTCGACAATGCTCCGCAACCGGACAATTATCTCTTCGTCCGTCCGGAACATGGTGGCCAGGTGGAAATCGATGCGGACGGCTTCATCGACGGCGGCCCGGAGCTGGTCGCCGAAGTGGCCGCCACCTCGGCCAGCTACGACCTGCACGAAAAGCTCCACGCCTATCGCCGAAACGGGGTGAAGGAATACATCGTCCTCCGCACCCGCGACCGGGCTCTCGACTGGTTCATCCTTCGCGGCAGCGTTTACGAGCGGCTCGAACCCGGCGAAGACGGCATCCACCGCAGCGAAACTTTTCCCGGGCTGTGGCTGGACGCGGCGGCGCTGATCGGTCGGGATATGAAGCGGGTGAGCGACATGGGGGCGCTGGGGCTGGCGAGCGACAAGCACGGCGAGTTCATTAAGACTTTGCCGCCCGCCAAGTCCTAGCCGCGGCATTCATGCCAGCGATAGGACAATTCTCCGCGGCCCGCCTCATCCCTGGCCTGACGGTCACGGCTTCATACGCCGTTTCGTGAACTCAACCCGCCTGCGATGTCAGCGGCGTGATGGCAGTCATGCAGACGAGCGCGAGAATCTTGGCCTTCCAGGAACCGTCCTCACGGCGTGTGAGCACGTATGCGGCGATGTCGTCGACAATGCAGAACTCGATGCCTGGAATCTCGAACGTTTGGCCATCGTTCATTGTCACCTCGACCGGGCCGGCCCGTACGGCGTCCAGAAGCGTTTCGCGATCCATGAACCTCGACTCCAAGTGAACTTGTCCCCGCCACTTCGCATTTTACGTCGCAAGCCTGCTTGCGTGAAGCTACGCCGCCATCCCCACGTCCCAGGCCGGCCGGCCAGGGCTGCGCTGCGCCGCTTCCGACTTCCGCCTTCACGCGGGCTTCCGCCGCAACTCCAGCCATTCGCTGTGAAACGGCCCTTCGCCCGGTTTGTCTACGCGGTGGTACGTGTGGGCGCCGAAGTAGTCGCGCTGGGCTTGCAGCAGGTTTGCCGGCAGGCGGTCGCTGCGATAGCCGTCGTAGTAAGCCAGAGCGGTGGAGAACGCCGGTGTGGGAACGCCCAGGTCGATGGCCGTCTTCACCACGTTCCGCCACGCGGGCTGGGCTTTCGTCACCGCTTCGTTGAAGTACGGATCCAGCAGCAGGTTTTCGAGCTGCGGGTCTTTGTCAAAGGCCTCCTTGATCCGCTGGAGGAACACGGCCCGAATGATGCACCCGCCCCGCCACAACAGCGAAATCGGGCCGAAGTCGAGGTTCCACTTCATCTCTTGGCTCGCCGCCATGAGCTGCACGAACCCCTGGGCGTAGCTGCAAATCTTCGAGGCGTACAGGGCCTGCCGCACCTGCTCGATGAACTCCTTCTTATCGCCTTCGTACTTGTCGCCGGGGCCCGTGAGCTGCTGGCTGGCCCGCACGCGTGCATCTTTCATTGCAGAAAGGCTGCGAGCGTAAACGGCCTCGGTCACCAACATGCTCGGCGCCCCGATGTCGAGGGCCAACTGGCTCATCCACTTGCCCGTGCCCTTGGCGCCGGCGGTATCCAGGATGAGATCGACCAGGTCGCCGCCGGTCTCGGGGTCCTTCGCGCTGAAGATGTCGCGGGTGATTTCAATGAGATAACTGTCGAGGTCGCCCTTGTTCCACTCGGCGAAGACGTCGTACAGTTCGTCATTGGTCAGCCCCAGGCCGTTTTTCAAAAGCCAGTAGGCCTCGCAGATGAGTTGCATGTCGCCGTATTCGATGCCGTTATGCACCATTTTGACATAGTGCCCGGCGCCGCGGGGGCCGACCCATTCGCAGCAGGGGATGTCGTCGTTCGGCCCCACCTTGGCCGAGATGCCTTGAAAGATATCCTTGACCAGTGGCCACGCGGCCTCGCTGCCGCCCGGCATGATCGACGGCCCGAAGCGAGCCCCTTCCTCCCCACCAGATACCCCCGTGCCGATAAAAAGGAAGCCCTGCGACTCAAGATACCTGGTCCGCCGCTCCGTCTCGGCGAAGTGCGTGTTGCCGCCGTCAATGATCAGATCGCCGGGATCGAGCAACTTCGTAAGCTGTTCGATCACCGCATCGACGGGCGATTGCTCGGGATAGAGCTTCGCCTCGGGCGCCGCGACGGGCTCGCCCGATTTGATCATTAGCATGACCTTGCGGGGCGCTTTCAGCGACGCCACCAGATCCTCAAGCTTCTCGAACCCGATGACCGTCTTGCTCTTCGTCTCTTCCTTTTCGACAAACTCCGTCATCTTGGAAGTGGTGCGGTTGTAAACGGCCACGGTGCTCCCGTGGTCGGCCATGTTGAGCACGAGGTTTTGACCCATCACGGCGAGGCCGATCAGGCCGATGTCGCATTTCTGATTTTCCATCGGTTTCTCTCTCCTGAGGATTGTGAGTATGGTTGGCGGCTTTCAGCTATCGGCCGTCAGGCGTTCCATGGTGGCGTTTCCGGCAGGTACGAATCAAACTCCTCGAGCAGTTTCTGCTGGTAGTCGCCCGCGAAACTGCCGTCGAAGAATTTTTCAAGTGATTCTTCGAGCAATCGACGCCAGCTTCCCTCTTCCGCGCCGGGGTTGATTGGATAAAACAACGCGCCGTTCGCGGTGGCGGCGTGGTAGTCCCCGGGGGCGTCGCCGATCATCAGCGTCTTGTCGGGTTCGTAGTTTTTCGCCAGCCCCAGCATCTCCTTCTTCGTGCCGGACTCCTGCCCGCCGATGGCGGCGACGTACTGCGCGATGTCGTGCTCTTCCCACTCTTTCTTCAGCGCCGGCTCGGGCGTGGCGGAGACGCAGAGCACGTCCGCGCGTCCCTGCATCTTCTGCAAACATTCTCGCACGGCAGGGAAGGGCGGCACGCCGCGAACCATGCCGTCGATGGCGTCGTTCACCGCGGTGGACCACTTCAGCGCGTGCATAAGATCGCGATCATTGGTCGCTTCCACTGCGGCCTTCAGCGCCGGGTTGCCGAGCTTCGTCTCCCGCTTTACCCAATCGGTCAACCCCGGCGGAATTCTGATATCGTACCCGCGGGCGGCCACTTCCGGTCGCTTCTGCAGCCACTCCATGGTTTCGATGAGCGCGGGAAAACGATTGACCCCGCGGCTCGTCGAATACAGATTCACAAACTCCGCGGCTTCACGGGCATACTTGCTCACACCCTGCAGCTCGTAGTAGTTGATGATGTTAGGGATGAAGCACTCCTTGTGCTTCAGCTCCATGGTGTCGAAGACGCAGCCGTCACTGTCGATGCCGATGAGGAAGGCGTTGGTCTTGGGGATGTCGATCACGTGGTTTCTTTCGGCGAGGTGATTTGAGTTGGTAAGTTTTGGGAGGCTGGAGATTGGAGGCTGGGGGATGTGTTTACTTCCCTTGATGGCTGTTTCTCGGCGGCTGCCTTGCCTTGAAGCTTATGCTTAAGGCCGGTCAACATTCGGCCTACTTGCGCCGTTCTCGACCACGCTTCGCGGAGCTCGTCGCGCCCAAGGAAATTCAAGCGAAATACAAGTTCCAGCAGTGTCTCTATCTCCGCAACCGACCCCTTCGCAATGGAAATGAAACGGATAAACTCCTTGGTGGAATCGCGGGCGTGGCCTTCCGCGATGTTTGCCGGAACGGATACCGCCGCCCGCTGTAGTTGTGAGATCAAACCGAAACGCTCATCACCGGGAAGTCGAGACGTAATCGCATAAACCTCGCAAACTAGATCCATGCCAAGACGCCATACTTCCAGATCTCGATAGGTCGCCATTCACCGTTTTCCCTATCACTAAATGCCCGTCCGCGCCAACCAATGCCGCTTGCGGCGAAAGCCTCCAGCCTCCAAACTCCAGTCTCCTAACGGTCCCCCTGCGGCGTGTACGGCGCCAGCGTCGGTTCCGCATAAATGCCCTTGAGCCGGGCGAGCCGCTGTCTTCCGTCGATCATCGGCAGGTTGACCATCTCCTCGCCGACAAGCGGCCTGGCGTATTTCACGAAGTCGTCGCTCACATCGTAACCGCTGTCGGTGATCCACGGCGCCGGAAAGGCTCGTTCGCTATTGGCCACCTCCTCAAGCGGAACCCGGTCGTACCGCACACTGTAGATATTGCCCGGCTCGCGGAGGATGGTGCTCATGTATCCGCCCTCACCCCGGGCCGCCAGCAGGGCCGCCATTTGGCCGCTGCGATACGCCTCGTCCAGGTCCACGGTCGAAGCGTACGCGATCGCGTGCCGCTGGTCCGTCCCCGGCACGTTGCACCGCGCGGCCCCTTTCACCGCCAAACCTTTCTCGTTGAGATAGTTCGTCACGATCTGGGCGACCGTCATCTTGCTGCTGCTGAACGACGTGTGGCCGAAGGAGTCTTTCACTTCGCCGATGTCGCCCACGTGGAAACCCTCGCTGATGACGACGATGCAGCGGCCGCTCTGCTTAAGCTGCTCATTTACGTTCGCGTGGAGCTGTTCGAGTATGCACGGACTTTCCGCCAGATAAATCTGCAGCGGCATTTCGCGGTGGGGGTCGGCCAGGCGGGCGGCGGCGGGAATGTAACCGATCTTGCGGCCCATCGCTTGCAGCACCAACACGGGATCGGCCGGGCAGCTTCCCGCGTTCTCCTCGTTGGCGCACTGCACGTAGTGCATCCAATACTTGGCCGTGCTGCCGTAGCCGGGCGTGTGGTCGATGAGTTTGAATTCGCTGTCGCCGACGTCGTTGTCAATCGTTTTCGGCACGCCGACGGCCGTTACGTCCAGCCCGCGCTCCGCCGCCAGTTTGGCGATCTTGTGGGCGGTGTCCATCGAATCGTTGCCGCCATTGTAAAGGAAGTAGCCGACATTGTGGCCCCGCAGCACCTCGATCACCCGCTCGTAATCCTCATCTTGCCCATCCTTGAGCTTGTAGCGGCACGTGCCGATGGACCCGGCCGCCGGCGTGTAGCGCAAGAGGGCGATCTCCTCCGCCGGCTGGGCCGAGAGGTCGATCAGCTCCTCCTTCAGCACCCCCTCAATTCCATGCCGGGCGCCGTAGACCGTGCCGATAGCGTCCAAGTCCCGACACGCCTCCACCACGCCGCGGAGGCTGCTATTGATAACGGGCGAAGGCCCGCCGGACTGCGCGAAGATGAGGTTTTTGGGCATGGGCGTCGAGGTTCGAGGTTCGAGGTTCGAGACGCGGGATTTGGCGCTTTGGGCGGGTCGTCCGATCCGCCACTTGCAGCCGAAGCAACGGGAACGCACGGCCCCCGTTCACCAGCAAAGCTAGACATTCTAGCACTGGATTAGCGGGCGCACAGGGGTTGGGCACAACGCGCGCCCCGCGTCCGTGCGCCGTGTCGGCTGATTGACACCGCGTGAGCACTGCCACAAACTGCTTTTTTGAGGTGCGCATTACGTTGAAACCACCGTGGTGGGAAACATCGCCGGCCGTGTGGTGGGAAACATCGCCGGCCGTTTGCACCCGGACCCATTGATTGCGGCGAGACAAGCGGTGACCCGCAAATGGTGGGCAACGGCCGGCGCCAAGTACCGGCTTTTTGTATCGGAGCTTGTGCTTGATGAATGCTCCGCAGGCGATACCGCCGCTGCTCAGGAGCGTTTGGAGGTGATCGACGACCTCGACCTATTGGACACGTCGGACGCAGTTGAGGAATTGGCTGAGGCGTTGGTGACCCATTCCGCCATCCCGGAGTCACAGCCTCGCGACGCGTTCCATATCGCCATCGCTGCGGTCAACCGTCTAGAATATTTGGTGACGTAGAATTTCAAGCACATCGCCAATCCAATGCTGCAAAACCCCATCGCTGCCGTATGCCGGGACTTCGGGTTTGAACCGCCGGTCATTTGCACGCCCGAACAGCGATTGGAGGCCGAAGATGATTCCAACACCAACTGAACAAATCAAGGCCATTCGAGACGGACTGTCGGCGGCCTGCGGCTACGACATTCACCGCATCACGGAGGAGACGCGGCGGCGGCAGCGGGAGTCCGGGCGGACGTATATTTCACTGCCGAAGCGGGACCCGCAATCGACACTTGCCGACCAGGCTCGCGACACCTCGTCCCACGCCTGAAGAGCGCCTCCCGCTTCGCTCGGCGCTCCGCGTTTGGCTGTTCGCGTGTGGCGGGGCGCGGTTACAATGAACTCCATGTCAACCGCCACCCTCCAAGACTTCTCCTGGGACAGGATGATCGCCGCCGTGGATGCCGTGCGAGAGCGGGCTCGTCGTATTACCACAGCGCTGGCCGAGGCGGGGATTCCCCACGTGGTGGTCGGCGGAAACGCCGTGGCCGCGTGGGTTGCGCGCGTGGATATCGAAGCCGTGCGGAACACCAAGGACGTCGATTTACTCGTGCGGCGGGACGATCTTGAGCGCGTGGTGGCCGCGGCGGAGGTAGTCGGATTCGTCCATCACCAGACCGGCGGCGTGGACATGTTCTTGGATGGGCCGGAGGGATCGGTCCGCAGCGCGATTCATGTCATCTTCGCCGGCGAGAAGGTCCATCTCGACCACCCACTGCCGGCGCCCGACGTCACGGAGGCGGAACCCGGCCCCGAGTTCCCCGTCGCCACGCTCGACGCTCTGGTCCGCATGAAACTCACGTCCTTTCGGCTGAAGGACAAGTTGCACTTGCTCGACCTGCGGGACGTGGGGCTGATCGATGACAGTTGGCGTCAGCGGTTGCCGGAAGAACTGACGGAGCGGCTGCAAGAGCTCTTGAAGAGCGATTAGCGGCGAACAGACGCGCAGTCCGAACGCTGGAGTTGCCCACCGGGCGAGAGAAAAGACCGCGGCCGACAACACCGCCGTCGGCCACGGCCAAAAGGCGCCGCCCGGATTCGAACCGGGGATGGCGGATTTGCAATCCGCTGCCTTAGCCACTTGGCTACGGCGCCGGGATTCTTGGTGCAGCGGCGCCACCGGCCTGTCGCTGGCGGCGCGAAAAAACCCGCTTAACCCCTATCGGCACTTTCCACCTTTACATTTTACAAATCCCGCAAACGCGGAAAAGGCCGGCTGGCGGCCTGGCCGCGGCAAATTTGATAAGATGTCGCCCCGGTATGGGCCATTTGGCCGCCACGCCCCCGCCCAGCGTGCGATGCGCCACATTTCCGTGCATTTCTTAAACGCGATAGGACACTCAAGAAATGTTCCCAAACCGCGTCATTGGTCCCGCTCGTGTTTCTCTCGCCGCCCGTTTTGCGATCCTCATGACTGCCACCGCATTTTGCGGGCCGGGCGCGGCGGCCCAACCCGAGCGCGAACAGGGCGTGCGGCTGCGTCTGTATTGGGTTGGCCAGCGAATGACGGACCACGCCGAACTCGTGCCCGACCAATCACCCAATGTCGATTTGACGATCCCCGCGCTTACGGTCACCGGCCAGGAGGAATGGTTCACGCCAGGCGAATTCCGCTTCACAGACGACTACCTCTTGCGGCTCGATGCGGAGCTGACGGTTTCCCTGCCCGGCCGCTACGAGTTCCGCTTGGCCGAGGCCGACATGGTCCGGCTTTTCATCGACGAGGGGCCGGTCGCTTCGGTGGGGGGCGCCGGGCATCGTGACCACGCCGAACCCGCGGCGGGCGCCGTTACACTCACGGCGGGCGTTCATCGCTTGCGGTTGCTGCAAACGGTCAGCGGCGCCAAGCGAGGCCTCTCGGTCTTGTGGCGGGGGCCGAATTCCGAGGTTTTCAGACCGATCCCCGCGTCCGCCCTTACCGCCGAGGCCTTCTATTTCCGGCCCACCAACAGCGGGAAAAAACGCCTGGTGGATCACCGCGACCGTCCCGGCAAGCGCCGCAAGCTCGCCGGTTTGCGGCCCGATCTGGAAATCGCCACGATTCGGCCCGCGGGCGTTGACGTGCCCGTCGGCGGCCTGGACACGGTCGCGGATGGCCGGTTGATCGTCGCCGTATTCGACGCCCGCCGTCTCCGAGCCCCTCGGCCGACGCAGGACCCCAACGGGGAACTATGGATTTACGAGAATCCCCATGCCGAGAACTGCGAAGACATCCGGCGCCGGCGGATCGCCGAGGGCCTTTTCGAGCCATGCGGCGTGTGCGTGGTGGGCGAGGCGATCTACGTCTCGCAACGCGACGAGGTGACGCGGTTCGATTTCGACGCCGCATCGAACACCTGGCGGCCCACCACCGTCGCCACGGGCTGGAAATCGAACGACTTTCATGCCCTCAGCTTTGGGTTGTCGCATCAGCCGGGCCATGCGGGACATCCCGGCTATCTCTACCTGGGCCGAGGCACGGGGTTGGGGCTGTTCCGCAATCCCCCCAATCATGGATCGGTGTGGAAGATCGACCTCGCCCTGCCGGCGGGGAAAAACGTCGAGCCGATCACCGGCGGGCACCGCACGCCCAACGGCCTGGGGTTCAATGCCCAGGGCGAGATTTTCGTCACCGACAACCAGGGCGAATACACGCCCTGCAACGAACTGAACCACGTGCAGCGGGGCCGCTTCTACGGCTTTTTCCAGCAGGTGGGGCGGGACGGCGCGGCGTCGCCGTTTCAGGATGAAGCCGAGCGACTCAACCCCGACCGCAGCGTGACCGAGGCCGCGGTCATGCTGCCGCAGGATGAGATTGCCAACTCGCCGTCCGAGCCGGCGCTCATTCCCGCCGGTTGGCCCTTCGCCGGACAGATGATGCTGGGCGACGTGAAGTACGGCGGGCTGAACCGCGTGTACCTGGAAAAGGTGGACGGCGCCTGGCAGGGAGCGGCGTTTCGCTTTACGCAAGGACTCGAGGGCGGCGTGAACCGGCTGGAGTTCGGCCCCGATGGCTCGCTCTATGTCGGCTGCATCGGCGGTGACCACGCGGCCACATGGAACTGGGTCAATCCCGACGGCAAGAGGACATACCAGGGACTTCAGCGGCTGCGGCCGACAGGAAAGCCCGTGTTCGACCTCGACCGTGTATCGATCACCGCTGGCGGCTTCGAGGTTTCATTCACGCAACCGGTGGACCGCGCGTGGCTGGCGGACCCCCGTCATTACGAAGTCTCTCAATGGACCTATCGAGCCACGCCGAGGTATGGCGGACCGAAAGTAGATTTCTCACGGCTTTCGGTCTGGAACGCGCTGCCGGCGGCGGACGGCAAGCGCGTGCGGCTTGCCATCGACGGCGTCCGCCGCGACTACGTGGTCCACATCGTCACGGACCCTCGCTCCGAAACCGGCGAGCCAATCTGGTCGACCGAAGCGTGGTACACCGTGCGGCGGATGCCGGAGTAGTCGAACCGTCGCCTACGGCTCGGGGTTAAACGAAAGGGGGACCATCACCGGTAAGTTGCCGTCAGCGCGGGTCGCCGCTTCGGCCAGTTCTTGACTGACGAACGGATTCACGACCGTCTGCGGTTTTGCCGCGACGCGCGGGTCGTCCTCCCCCACTTCCGCCTGCTCGACGAACGGGTTGATGATGGTGGCGGGTTCGACGCGGACGCACGTCGCGAGCGGGTCGGGCGTCCGCACCGTTCCCGGATAGGCGAACGGGCTGAATCCGTAGGTCCGCGGAACCGGGTAGCTGTAGTAGACCGGCGGATGCAGCGAGAAGTACGGCGGCGTCGGCACGCGGTCGGTGGCGTACGGCGACGCCAAAAACGGGTACGTCGGCAAGAACGGATAACGGGCGGACGCGGTCTGCGTCACGGCGGCGAAAGCCAGACAAACGACGGCGAGGGTGAAAATGCGGCGGCGCATGGTGTGGTTCTCGGCAAGGATGTGGGTGGTCTGGGTATCGAAGCGAGGCTTCGCCAATAGCCCTAACCATGGGTCAGGGAAGGGTCCGTCGTTGTGACGATCCACGCTATTCTCCGATCGAGCGTTGCTCTCCCCGGCCAATGGCCGGGGCTATGCCGTCCGGCCATTCCTGATAGGCGGCGATGGATTCGCTATCTTTGACGGTAATTGGCCGACGCCCATTTGCAAGCGCAATTCTGTCGAAAATTCCTCCGTGGACGATCGCGCCCTTACCGACGACCTCAAATCCTTGGCCCGGGATCTGGGCTTTGCCGAGGTTGGCGTATGCGCCGCGACGCTTGCGCCGCAAATGGCGGAGTTCGATGAATGGCTCGCACGCGGCTATGCCGGGCAGATGCGTTACCTGCCGCAGCGGCGCAAGGCGTACGAGCATCCGCGGGACGTGCTCGACGGCGTCACGCGCCTGGTGATGCTGGCGATGCCGTACCGAAGCAAGCCGCCCGCGGCGGCCGCGGCGGGGCAGGGGAGGGTGGCTTGCTACGCGCAGGGGACCGCCGATTATCACGACGTGATTCACCGGCGGCTGGCGGCGCTGGCGGAGTTTTTGAAGCGCGAGCGGCCGGAGGCGCGGGTTCGCGGCGTGGTCGATACGGCCCCGCTGTTTGAACGGCAATTCGCCCGCCTGGCGGGCCTCGGCTGGCAGGGCAAGAACACGCTGCTGCTGAACCAGCGATTGGGGAGCTGGTTCTTCCTGGCGGCGCTGCTTACCGACGCGACGCTCGTTTGCGACGAACCCTTCACGCCCGACCACTGCGGAACCTGTCGGGCCTGCCTCGACGCCTGTCCCACACAAGCCTTCCCTCAACCCTACGTGCTCGACGCCCGGCGGTGCATCAGCTACCTGACGATCGAACACCGCGGGCCGGTCGCGGACGAAACGCTCCGCAAGAGGATGGCGCCGTGGGTCTTTGGCTGCGACGTGTGCCAGGAAGTTTGCCCCTGGAATCGGAAAGCGGCCGCCGGCAATGAGCCGCAATTCGAACCGCTGGCCGACCGCAATCCGCTCGATCTCTTGGAGCTACTCACGCTCACCGGCAAGCAGTTTCGGGAGCGGTTTCGCAAGACGCCTCTCTGGCGGTCGCGGCGGGAAGGCATGTTGCGGAACGCGGCGTATGTGCTGGGTGGCGCGAGGTTTCGTGAATCGGCCGACCGGGAAAGGGCGATTAAGACGCTGTCTGCGGCCATCCCAGGTCTGCCACCAGCGGCACGGGACGCCGCGGCCTGGGCGATCGAGCGGCTGTAGGAGACGTGTTGATTGCCCGCTCATCTCGCCCCCTCCTGCGTCGTCCCGCCCCTTCCGGAGCGGGCTGCTTCTTGCTTCCTGCCTCCAACTTCCTACTTCTCTGCGTTCCCTGTGTGGAGCGATGGCGGCAGGTCGTGGCCCGGTCCATCCTTCGCGTAGTATCGCTTAAGCGCCGCGTGCCAGTCGTCGCGGGAACTCGCTCTGACAAACGCCGCCCGCACCTGCTCGCGCCTGGGATGCAGCGAGGCGTACTTGATGCCGAACTTCCGCATCGTAATCGCGCATCTTTTCTCCCCGTAAAGCTGCTGGGCCAGGGCGAAATGCTCTGCGAGTGTGTCTCGCTGCTCGCGAATCGTCGGCGGAGGAGGCAGGGGACGGTTTTCCCAAAGGGCGCGGGCTCGTTCAAAGATCCACGGGTTGCCGATGGCCCCGCGGGCGACCGTCACCCCGTCCACCCCGGTCTCGCGGATCATCCGCACGCAGTCCTCGGCGGTAAAGAGGTCGCCGCTGCCGAGAATCGTGCGGTCGCCGACATGCCGCTTCACTTCCGCCAAAAACGCCCAGCGACTCGGGCCGATGTAGCGCTGTTTGACGGTGCGGCCGTGGACGGTGACGGCCGCCACCCCCGCCGCAAAGCCGCCGTCGAGAATCTCGAAGAACTGGTCGCGGGACCGCTGTGTGTCGTCGACGCCTCGCCGCATCTTCACGGTGACGGGAATCTCGGGCGGAACGGTGTCGCGCGTGCGGTGAATGATTTCCAGCGCTATCGCGGGCTGTGACAGATGAAACCCGCCCCGGCAGCGGCCGAGCACTTTCTTCACCGGGCATCCGAAGTTGATGTCGATCACCTGGAAGCCGGCCTCCACCAGCGTCACGGCCCCGGCGGCGAACTGCTCCGGCTCGGCGCCCATCAGTTGCCCACCCACCGGCCGCTCTTCCGGCGAGTTGTGCAAAAAACGCTGCGTCCGCCGTCGGCCCGGCTTGATACTGACGAGGAACTGGTCGAGCATCACCTCGCACAGCGTGTACGGCGCCCCGTGTCGCCGGGCGATGACGCGCATCGGCCAGTCGCTGTAACCGGAGAGGGCCGCCTGGACGACGGGAAAGGGAAACTCAAGGTTGCCGATACGAAGCATCACATAGCCCTCGCCATTGGCGAGGGAAGGGCCGGGCTAAATTGGGCGCGCACGCGCCAGTCCCCACTCCATTTTCCAGCGCCCCCTTTGTAAGCAATTCTGGCTGTAAGCAATTCTGGCGCCCACTTGCAAACCGTCGTCAATAGTGATTCGACCTCGCCTTCCCCGGCCAATGGCCGGGGCTATGGTCCGCGACGCACGATCCCCTGGATGCCCGCGTGGTTCGCGGCTGGTCCAATTTAGCGAAGGGACAGCGGCCAAATCCACCCGCCCACCCGCTGCTGCCGAACGCTTGACACCCTCTGTAGACGGGGGATAGAATCACCCTGTAGAGATCAACCCTGGCGCCGGTTCTTCCCTCCGGCCCAGCCAACCCGGAACCGCTTTGTGAGGAGCGCCGAAATGAGTATCAAAATGCTGGTTGTGGACGATCATGAGGTCGTCCGTCGCGGACTCGAAAGCATGATCGAAGGAACCGAAATTACCATCGCCGCGGAAGCGACAACCGGCGAGGAGGCGGTAAAAAAAGCCCTCGCGCACAAGTATGATCTCGTCCTTTTGGACATTCGCATGGCGTCGGGAGACGGGCTGAATACCCTCGGCCGCATCAAGCTCGAAAAACCGGACCTGCCGGTCCTGATGCTCTCGACGTACGACAACCCCACCTACGTGGCCCGCGCGGTGGCCTTGGGCGCCGCGGGGTACGTGCTTAAGGGAACCTCGAAGGAGGATCTGCTAAAGGCGATCCGCGTGTCGGCCAGCGGGGACACGATTTGGACGCGGGAGGAACTTCGCCGAGTGACCGGCGCGCTCGCCACGCCGCGGCTCGCCTCCGACGTCGAGGTGCCGCTGACCAAGCGGGAAAGCGAAGTCCTGCGGCAACTGGCCCTGGGCCTGACCAACAAGGAAATCGCCACCACCCTCGACATCAGCTACGAGACGGTCAAGGAGCACGTGCAGCACATCCTCCGCAAGGTCGGCGTGAGCGACCGGACGCAAGCCGCCGTGTGGGCGGTGCGAAAGGGCGTGGTTTGACGCGGCGCGCCATAGCCCCGGCCATTGGCCGGGGAAAGCGACGCGGCGGCCGCAAAACGCGCGGGTCCGCGGGGTCAACGCCCCCTCCCTGACCAATGGTCAGGGCTATGGATGGTCACAATACCATTGACCGCGGCGACCGGGCCGATATCATCGAGGGCATGAACCCTCGCCCCACCGATATCCGCGTCCTCGAGGTCGAATCCTCCACGCAAACCATCCCCTACCGCACGCCGATGAAGTTTGGCGGGCGGGTGGTGGACTCGGTGACGCTGCTTGACGTGCAGGTCACGGTGGAAAACCGCTCCGGCGCTCGGGCGACCGGCGGGGGCTCGATGCCGATGGGGGTCACCTGGGGGTGGCCCCGCGGCGAGACCAGCGGCGAGACCAAGCTCTTGGCGATGCTCGCGATTGGGCGCGGAGCGCTTACGTGTCTTTATGACGACTTCGCCGGGGACTGGATCGATCCGCTGGAGGCGTCCGTGCGGCTCTCGCACAGCCACGCAGAAATCGTCGAGGGCGTGGTCGCGTCCCTGGCCCTGGCGGAGACGCCGCCGCGGCTGGCCCAACTCGTCGCCGCCAGTCCGGTCGAGGCCGCCATCTTCGACGCCTTCGGCAAAGCCGCCGGGCAGTCGGCCTATCGGATGCTCGGTCCCGAGTTCATCGAGCGGGACCTTGCCACGTATCTGCGGCTGAATGCCGGCGCCGCTCCCTACGCCGCGGCGCTTACCGAAATGCTTTCGACCGTCTCCTTCGCCGACGAGTGGCTCGATCAATACGTCTTGCAGGCGCCGCGGTCGCGGATGCCGCTGTACCACCTCGTCGGCGCCCTCGATCCGCTTACGCCCGCCGAGCAAACGGAACCCGTCAGCGACGGCCTGCCGGAAACGCTCGCCGAATGGATCGACCGCGAGGGCCTTACCCACCTGAAAATCAAGCTGGCTGGGAACGATCTGGAGTGGGACGTAGCGCGGGTGCTGGCCGTGAGCGCCGTCGCGGACGAAGCGGCCGGACGCCGCGGGCATGACGGCTTTCAATTCTCGCTCGACTTCAACGAGCAATGCGAGAACGTGGACTACCTGCTCACCTTCTTACGCCACGTCAAGGAACGCGGGCCACGGGCCTACGACCGCACGCAGTACATCGAGCAGCCGACCCACCGCGATTTGGCCGCCCATCCCGAGAACCGCGTGCATGCGGCGGCCGTGCTCAAGCCGGTGGTGATCGATGAATCGCTCGTCGATTTCGAGAGTTTTTTGCTAGCCCGCGAGCAGGGCTACTCGGGCGTGGCGCTGAAGGCGTGCAAGGGACACGCCGAGGCCCTCTTGATGGCGGCCGCCGCCCAGAAATTCGGCATGTTTTTGGCCGTGCAGGATCTGACCTGCCCCGGCGCCTCGTTCCTGCACAGCGCTTCTTTGGCCGCGTGGCTGCCGGGCATCGCCGGCATCGAGGGCAACGGCCGGCAATACTGCCCGGCGGGCAACGCCGGCTGGGACGAGCAATACCCGGGGATGTTCACCATCGTGAACGGCCGCGTGGGCACGGGCGCCCTCAGCGGTCCGGGACTCGGCCACGTTGAACCCCAAGCCGCAGGCGACGGTCTCGTTTAACCCCGAGCCGCAGGCGACGGGGCTTGCCGCGGCTGTCCGTGGCGCCCGACATGCCGCGCTACAACCCGTCTCGCCGCCGCTTCTCCTTGAGCAGGCCGCGTTTCTCTTCCTCCAGCCGTTTTAGTTGTTCCGCCGATTCGGGAAGCACATACGGCCGCACCCACGACTTGTACTTGATCTTTTCGTCCAGGGTTTCCTTCGCGCGGTTCCGCGTCGGCAGGCACGCGGGGCAAGCCGGCTCGGCAAATTGGTCCAAGAGGGCGAAGTCCTCTTGCGTTTCCGGCTGCCGCATTTGAATGTTCCCTTCTTCGTCAATGGTTTTGAAGGGATCGGGCCAGGGGAAGACAAAAGGTCGATCTCCCTTGCCTTCTCCCGGACAATCGGGGTTGTCGCACTGCATCGCGGCCCACGCCAGGTCCTTCGTGCGGGGGAGGACGATGACTCCCGTCGGCGAGCCCGGCGCAATCACTTCCCGCCCGTCTTCCGTGAGATAGAGCGTGTCGACCGTCAGCTCATCTTCAAAGATCTCATCCGTGGTGCGCGGTGGCCGCGGACCACACGAGGTGGCCGACCAGACCGCCGCGACGGCGAGAGCAGGAACAAAACCCCGGCGGCAAAACGATTTCATCGAGCTGGTCCTCTTTTGGGTATCGGGTTGAACGCCGAAAGCGGCCGCGGCGACGTCACGGAGAGCAAAGATTCTCCGCCCCAATATGCCGCCAGGTCGAGTCCGAACTGGACTTCCACTGGACCTCGAGGTAATCGTCGCTCCACCGGTCGTTATCGAAGCAGATTTCAATCGGAACCCACTCGTCCGCCACCATCATGAGCGACCCGCCGTCGGCCCACTGGCAACAGTAACGGTTGAACACTTGTTGGCCGTCGATCGTGATGGTGCAATGGTCGTCGTGCCGGATGCGGAACGAATACGTTTCGCTGCGGTCGGCTCTGATGTAGCCGGTCCAACGGGCGAGAAACGCACACATCACACGATTGCCAAAGGGGGTCGACACCTGCGAGCTTGATCGGTTTCCCGGAAAGGGGTACGGCAAGCCGCTGGGGGAGTCCGTGACATTTCCACCGCTCGCCTGGCCAAACGGCAAATTGAGACCCGGATCGATACGAGCCACGTCCGGCGTGCCCGAGAAGCCGTCCCCCCACTTGCGCTGCTGCCAGTATTCTCCCCACAGCCCGGGCCGGGAACAGTAGCCATCGTCTTCGCCGGGCCCGCGATACGGCTCCCAGTATTCGTCATAGGGTTCGGCGCACGGGTCGATGGTGTCCGGGACCATCGTCTCGACATGCCCGTCGAAAAATAGGGCGTTGCAGCGGCCGAAGTGGCGGAAGGCGGCGTACTCGTCCCACGAGTCACATTTCCGCGCGTCGGTGTAGCCCACGATGGCGGCCGTGGGCGCGAGGTAATCCAGCATCAGAAGTCGCAGGTCGTCCATTCCCTGTTGGAACAGGTGCGCCTTGTTATTCATGCCGTAGCTGTTCTCGTCCACCCACGCCGCGGGACACTCCGTCGTCGCCGACTTGTCCTCCATATACGGCGCCAAACCTTGTTGCCAGTTGCTCCCGCGAACGGCGACATTCTGCGAGCGGGCGTGAAGGTAGGCGATGCCGAGCTGGTGCAAGTTGTTGGAACACTGGGCAGCGTCGGCGGCGCCCCGCGCAGCCTGCACCGCAGGAAGCAACAGGGCGATCAAGATGGCGATGATCGCAATCACCACCAACAGCTCGACGAGCGTGAAACCGGCATGGCGCCCGAGTCGTCGGCCATGGAAAACGAAAGAACGCGACTGACTTTGCATGGTGACAACCTTTCCATCGGAGGGGGAGGCGCCCGAGGCGCCGCAGCGGGACAAACACAGCACTCACGCTCACGGCATTCAATTTAACGAATCCTGGAAATGGAATCAAGCAGCGTCGATTCGTGTCGCCGGATTTTTTTGGCGAGCAGGCGAAAGAGGGCGGGAACTCTCTTGCCGCCTCCTGCGTCTTATTCTTTGCCCTGGGGCCGAACGTGGCTTAAGGTGTGCGCTGCTGGTTTCCGGCCCTAACGAACTCTAGCCAAGCGAAGGAGATGCGATGTCTCGATGCACAAAACGGCAGATGGTTTTCGCATTTCTGGGATGCGTCTGCGCGGTCGCCGCGGTCGCGACCTCTCTAGACGCCGCCGAGCCGGTCACCGGCAGCGTCGACGCCGTCACCCTCTATCGCGGACAGGCCCTCGTCACCCGGACCGTTCCCGTCGAGGGGAAAAAAGGCCCGCAGGAACTCGTCGTCGCCGGCCTGCCTGAGCAGACGCAGACCGACAGCCTCTTCGCCGAGGCGGGGGACGCCCTGGAAGTGCGGGCCGTCCGCTTCCGCACGCGGGCGGTGGGCGAAGAGCCCCGCGAGGAAGTCCGTAAACTCGACATGGCCATCCAGGAAACGAACGACAATATCGCGGCCGTGCAGAAACACCTGCAAACGCTTCGCTCGCGGATTGCCTTTCTCGACCGGATCGAAGGCTTTGTCGCCGGGGCGGGCAAGACCGACCTGGACCGTGGGGTGCTCGACGCCGAAGACCTGAAGGAAATCGCCACGTTCTCCTTCGAAAACCGACAGGCGATTGTGGAAGAGGAATTGGCGGCCAACAAGAGGCTTCGCGAACTCAACGAAGAACTGAGTCTCCTTGCCCGCAAACGCAGCGAGCTGACCCGCGGCGCTTCGAAGACCGTGCGAGAGGCCCTTATTTTTCTCGACAAGAAGGCGGACGGGCCGGCCTCGCTGCGGCTGAACTACCTGGTCAATGGCTGCGGCTGGTCGCCCACGTACACCATTGCCGCGGAAAACGGCGCCGAGGAAGTGCGCGTCGAATATGACGCCCTAATTTACCAGGTGACGGGCGAGGACTGGGACGGCGTGGCGCTGACGCTTTCCACGGCGTCGCCCGCCCTCTCCGCGGCCGGGCCGGGACTGGCCCCGTTTCATGTGTCGCTGCTGCCCGCCGGTTCGATCCAGCTTGGCGCCGATGTGAACAACGACTTGCTCGGCAAGATGAAGCAGGCCCGCCAAGGACAGCAGGCGGCTTTGGACTTGAATCGCAACGCCCTTTCCCTCGGGGCGAATATCACGTCCGGCTGGCGGGTGAACGCCGCCGCGACTGAGATCCAGTCTTACGAGATGCTCGGCGAGACCGACGTGGTGCGGCAGTTCCAAAAGGAAGACGCCTCCGCCGACGACAATGGGCCGAGCCTGAGCTACGCGCTGGCCGGACCGGTGAGCCTCGCCAGCCGAAGCGACCAGCAGCTTGTGCGGATCGCCACGGTGGACCTGCCCGCGAATTTTTACCACGTCGCCACGCCGATCCTCTCCTCACACGTCTTCCGCGAGGCGGAACTGGACAACAAGGCCGACCACGACCTGCTCGCCGGCCCCGCCAACGTTTATCTCGATGGCCGCTTTGTGGGCCGAACCGAGGTTCCCACGGTGGCCCGGGGGCAAACCTTTGTGGTGGGCTTCGGCGCCGACCCGCAGCTTAAGTGCTCGCGGCTGCTGACCCACAAGCAGGAAGACGTGCAGGGCGGCAATCGCGAACTGAACTTCACTTATCAGCTCATTGTCGAGAATTTCAAGGACGAACCGACGCCGGTGCGGCTGTTCGACCGGATGCCCTACAGCGACCGCGAGTCGGAAATCCGCATCAAGTTCCATCCCGGCGAGACGGATCTGAGCGAAGACGACCTCTACGTCTCGCGGGAGAAACCCAAGGGCATCTTGCGGTGGGACGTGACGGTCCCGGCGGCCGCCCACGGGGCCAGCGCGTTTACGGTCGAATACTCGTTCACCTGCGAGTTTGACCGCAGCAAGCAGATCGGCAACCCACTGGCGCTCCGAGCTGCGGGCAACGCCACCGACGACGCCCTGCCCGCCGCGGCGGAACAACTCGACATGCAACTGCAAGGCGAGTTCGAAGAACTCTACCGCGGCAGGTTAGCACATTAACGTCGCGTTTCGCTACGCGATCCGCTCGATCCGCACGGCGTCCGCGATCACCCGGTTGTCGGCGTCGTCCGTTAGCGTGACGACCAGTTCGGTCCCGGTGACGACGTAGCCGGCATTGAGGTCTTCCCAATTGGCGCCGGCGTCGGTCAAGTCATCCGGCGCTACCTGCTGGTTGACCACGGCCGTCTCCGCCGCGGCCCCACCGGTGATGGTGTAGGTCGCGTCGGTCGCCCGGTTCGAGTGCGTCACCCACGTGGCCGAGACCCGGTAGGTTCCACCCAGAACGAGATTCTGGAAAACCCACTGCACCGCCTCCGAACCGTTCCCCGGCTTGTTGGGGTAGTAGTCGCCGTCGTAACCGCCGGAGAGCACCCCGTTGTCCCAATCACCGCTGAGGATGTCGAAGCCGTTGGTGGTCGCCGTCGAGGCGGGATCGCTGTTGTCCACGATAACGGCAGGATCCCCTCCCGGGTCGGGCGTGGCCGCGACGGTCACGGCGTAGTCCTCGACTTCACCATCGTCGGCCTGACCGGTCGGACCCACGCCGGCAGCGCTGCTCAGGCGGAACCGGGCGGACGTATCGCCAAGCGAAGCCCCGGCCGGCGGGGTAATCGTGAGATCATTATCGCCCGCGACCACCGCTTCGTCGGTGAAGACCTGCTCGCCGGCGTCACTGAAGTCGCCGTCGGCGTTGTAGTCCACCCAGGCATTGAGGTTGCCCGCGGCCGACGCATTGACGGTCACGTTGTTCGCCTCCTCGCGAATCAGGTCTTCCGACCCGAAGGCCGCGCCCGAGCCGGTGTGGGTGACGCCGTCCTCGTCGTCGGGCACGCCGGTCGTGTCGTCGCTGTCGGCGGCGGCGCTGGGCGCCCCGTCGGTTTCCGAATCGCGATTGGCGCCGAGGGTGAGCGTGTTGCCGGTCGTCACGTGGCGGGCGCCGTTGTCGGCCAGCGTCGTTTGATTGCCGTCGGCGTCACCGAAATCGAGGTCCAGCCCGACCGGAATCGCGTAATCCTCCACCTCGCCATCCGGGGCCAGGCCATTGGGATTCATCACCGCCGCTTCCGACGAGCTGATACGGAAACGGGCGAACAACGGACCCGTGCCCGTGAACGCCTTCGCCGCGATGGTCAGGTCTTCCAGCGTGCCGTTGGAATCGAGCCGTTGCGGCCCCCCGGTGATCGATTCGCCCGCGTCGAATACATCGTTGCGGTCGTAGTCGATCCAACCGTTGACCCAGGCGGCTTCCCCGTCGGGAATGCCGCTGACCGTCAGCGAATAGGTCGCCTCGGCGCCGGAGACCAGCGCGGCAGGCAACGCCACTCCGTCCTCATCCTTAATCCAGGTGTTATCCCCGGTGGCATCGGCGGATGACTGGGCGGCGGTCTCGGAGTCCCGCGCGGCGCCCAGCTTAACGCCCGTCGCGACGTGCCTGGCGGCGTCGGCGGCTTCATAAATCGCCGGGGCGTCCCCGAAGTCGAAGCGGTTCTCCGCGACGCTCAGCTTCAGGTCCACCACTTCGCCGTCGGGGGCTTCTCCATAGGGATCGGCGATGGCGGCGGCGTTGCTGCTGGTGCGGAGTCGCAGGAAGGTGAACGGGACCGCAGCGGGATGAAGCGCCGCGGTTTGGGCGCCCGTATAGGTAAACGAAGCG
>Ga0180437_10001431_pt1 | contig 40875 bp, 39 predicted proteins | sample SS_ome_4_FD_132410 | JGI IMG/M metagenome (GOLD analysis project Ga0180437, IMG submission 132410) | Hypersaline lake sediment archaeal communities from the Salton Sea, California, USA - SS_3_D_1 metaG | ecosystem: Environmental > Aquatic > Non-marine Saline and Alkaline > Hypersaline >...
ATGCAGTGACATGCAGAGAGATTCCAGTTCATTCCTGAATACGAGTTCGGTCTCTGTCCTGGCCCCCAGAACACCATGCACCTCTCTACCGGACATGCTGCTCAGGTGGTGCGCCAGTGAGAGGAGAGGTGCTGCCCCAATTCCTCCTGCTACCCATAAAATACGATTGCCTGTCACGGTAAATCCCTGTCCCAGTGGCCCTGTTATACCCACCTGGTCGCCTTTCTGGTAGGTGAACAGTTCTTCTGTAGTCTTGCCACAGGCCTGCACAGTGATGGAAAATCGGTTCCCCTTCACCCGGGAAATACTCATGGGGATTTGATCGGGAATGTCAAAATCAATGTCATGAGACCTGGTGTGAGGTACCCACACCATCACAAACTGACCCGGGTCTGCTCTGGATAGTACCTGGTCTGTAAACCAGTAACTTTTGATGGTTTCAGTTTCTTCAACCGCATCTTCAATCTTTCGTATACGCATGAGTGTGTTTTCGATCATGATTACACCAACCAACGCAAAGCCTTCCCCCGGAATTCATCGAGAGTAGTATATCCTTTTTCCCTCATAAAATCCTGTAATCCCTGAATACAGTTGTCAAAGGCAGAAAACCCCTGAGATACTACTGCCGATCCAATCTGCACACAGGTGCATCCCAGCAATATATATCGAGCCACATCCTCTCCCGAGATGATTCCTCCCACGCCAATAATGGGTACCTTCTTCATCTTTTTCCGTTCCATAGCAATGAGAATATCTGCTACCTTTCTCTGGGCAATACACCTGATAGAAGGACCCGATTGCCCTCCAAACATATTTGCCAGTACCGGTTTTTCCACCCATGGATCGATCTCCAGTGCCTGCACCGTGTTGATGAGACTTAATCCATCTGCTCCTCCTTCAACGCACGCGTGTGCTATGTCTGTGATGGATGTCACATTTGGAGATAGCTTAACAAGCACCGGGAGAGAAACAGTCCCTTTCACAGTTTTCACCACCCCCTTGGTTTCCACTGGAATTTGCCCCAGATGAAGGCCTTTATATCGGGGAAGAGAATGAGGACAGGAAACATTGAGCTCCAGCATGTCTACTCCTGCTTCTTCCATGAGATGCGCTACTTGCGAAAACTCCTCTGGTGACCCTCCGAACAGAGAGCCTATGACCACCACGCCTGCATTTTTTGCTCTGTGGATTTCCTCTATGAATGCATCAACTCCAGGATTGGGGAGACCCATTGCATTGAGGATGATATCTTCTGAAATGGTGAGCACAGTTGGGTTGTGGTATCCCTTTCTGGGATTCAATCCGATGGATTTGGTGACCACGGCTCCTGCACCATGGGATGCAACCCGGATGAGTAATTCACCCTTGGTACCCAGAATACCCGATGCCAGAATCAGGGGTGTCTTCAAAACACTGCCACACAGTTTCACCGATAGATCCATCATTTCTTTTCCTCTCTCGCACTCTTAATAAGGTTTTCCAGGCGCTTTTCTTCATGGGTTTTGTGAAGATATGAATGAAATGAGAATATGCACCTTTATTTCAATGCCCTGAACACCATGCTCCCCTCTGATACTGTGCAAGTATCTCCTCTACCCTGAGGTGAAAAATTGATTTTAAATAAATTAATTGCTCTATATAAAGTAAAGAGTTTAAACGGTGGATTTATAAATACCCTGAGTAAGGGGAAATATGCGAGGAAGAAAGCGTTCTTTTGAAAAATATCCTCCATGCGATAGATGTAATAATTCAGCACATGTGGTGGGCTATGGGAAAAGAAGTAATAAAACTGCAGAAAAGCAAACCTATTTTTGTAAGAAATGTCATCACAAATTCACTCCCGATGACGGATTTAAAGGAGTTCGATTTTCTCCAGATATCATCATACAGGCTGTTTCCCTTTCTGAAAAAGGATATACCCTCAAAGAAGTGGTGAAAGAAATCGAACATCGGTATGATGTGAGAGTGGGAGAATCCACTGTACATGATTGGACAAAAAAATACACTCCCTCGGGGAGTAAAAGAACTATTAATCCCTGATCTCTGATCTCAGGATCCTTCCTGAAGTGGGAAGAATACTGTAATAGCTTATTTTTAGCATATTATACCCTGAATTTTACGGACACCGCAACCCCCTGCAGAATACAGTCCCTGCACCTAGACAGTATCATTACAATGAGTAATGAGATCACTGAATGTGCAACGAGTTCGAATCTGATATTCAATTTTCGTGGAGTGTAACCAGTGAATGCGTACACTGAAGGTGGAACCCTACGTTTAAAAGGATCAGGTTCCCATGTGCCCACATGATACAGGTCAGAGGGTTGCATAAGGTATACAAAAAGGTGAAAGCTGTGGATGATCTTTCCTTCACCCTTCATGATGGAGAAATTTTGGGTCTTGTGGGACCCAATGGTGCAGGGAAGACCACGACCCTCAAATGTCTGTGTGGTGTAGTACTCCCCACAGACGGATTAATACTTATAGATGACTACAACCTCTCCACTGATGAACAGGCTGCCAAACAGCTCCTGGCATTTGTCCCTGAGACACCCAATCCCTATGAAATACTCACCGTGTATGAACACATGAAATTCATTTCTCTTCTCTATTCGGTGGAAGATCCTGACCCAAAAATCCATGAATTGCTTACAGTCTTTGAACTCTACGAAAAGCGAGATGACCTGGTCAATTCCCTTTCCAAAGGAATGAAACAGAAACTGACCATATGCTGTGCACTGGTTCATGATCCCAAGATGCTCCTGCTGGATGAACCCCTTATCGGAATCGATCCCCGGGGAGCCCGCACCCTCAAGGACATGCTGATACAACGGGTTGCCCAGGGTAAATCAGTCATCATCAGTTCACATATGCTCTATCTGGTAGAGGAATTATGTCACAGCATATTGATCATCGATCACGGGAGAAAAATTGCTGAAGGCTCTCTAGAAGAGATACGGAAAACTGCTCTGGCCTCCTCTAATGCGTCGCTGGAAGAGGTATTCCTCAAAATCACGGAGGAGCAGGAATGAATGCATTGGCCTATTTGAATATTTTACTGTTAAAAAATCGAGTTAAAGGGTTTTTAAAGACTCCAAAACATATCATTCCCACTCTTATTCTTTTTTTTATATTTGTTTTCCCTTTTATTGCAGTTCATTCGCTGGACATTCCTCAAGAGGTCCCCATTTTTACTGCTGAGACAGTGCACCCCATACTTTTTTCCTTTCTCACCTTCATTTTCTGGGTCAATATCATACAGGCTACTACCAAGGATACACTGATTTTTTCTCTTTCAGAAATCGATTTTCTCTTTCCTTCGCCACTTAAAAGAAAAACAATTCTACTCAACCGGATACTCACTGGATATATCACCTCTGCCATCCAATTTCTGGGATTGATCGGATTCATGTTATTTGTGTTTTCTGCAATCTTTTCTTTTTCGCTGTGGAGGAGAGTGATTTTCATGTGGTCGGGGGTGGTGCTGGCCCTTATTTTTGCCACCAATCTGGGAGGAATAATTTCACTCATCAGTTCTCATCTCCCGGAAGTAAAACGCTCCCGGAACCAAAAGATCCTGCTCGCTATAGTAATGGGGTTTGCAGGGATTCTGGTGGGGTCAATGTTCTGGTATATGGGTCAGGGGTACCCACTGCTTGCAGCAGCACAAAAGGTGTTAAATTCTGTGGTGATTCGAGTGCTGGTGTATCCCCTGGCTATTGCCTCAGATATTGCCGTTGCCTGGACCCCTTCTCTTCCCCTCCTGCTCAAGATGACACTGCTCGTATCCTTATGCATGGTAACATTGGGAATCATCCTCACTATTGAGGCTCATTTTTATGAAACTTCGGAGATTTCCAGCCGGGAATTATGGCAGTCCATGGAAAAAGTCAGAAGACAGGAAATCATTGTATCTGAATCCTTTGCCAAACGAATAAAAACTATCCCCCCTTTCGGGAAAGGTGCTACTGCCCTGATCTGGAAAAATCTCACTGGATTATTACGAGATATCAGAAATTTAATTCCCACCCTCTTACTGGTCTGTTTTTTCTTTATCATAACAATAATACGGGGGACCCAGGTGGATTTTATATTTTCACTCATGTTTTTATTTTTTATCGTGGTAATCACATCCAGTAATATTCGATGGGATTTCAGAGAAGATCTCAGGAGGATAGAAATAATAAAACTCATTCCAGACTCAAATTTTAAAATTATTTCATCAGAAATCACCACCCCCGTTCTCTTTTCCACTCTTGTCTGCTATAGTTTTCTGATCTGTAATTTTTTTCTCTACCCTCCCAGCCCGGATAAGGGGGTGTTAACTGTATTTACTCTTGGAGCATTACCTCTTTTCAGCACCATTATTGTGGCTATTCACAATCTCTCGGTGCTCTATTATCCTCCCCAGACAAATACCCAGTTGATTCCTTCACTGCTCAGCATGCTGGGTATGATGGCCGTAGTTACTCCATCGGCAGGTATCCTTGTATTATTCTATCTCATGGATGAATTATTGCTGGGGTTGATACTGGTGCTCTGCTTTGCCGGAGTGACAGCACTGGTTGTCATGAAACTTCTGGCATGGAAATATCGAAATTTTGATCTCACTATCAGTTGAAGACTTTATAATCAAACTTTTTTCTAAAATTAATGATCTTTCTATATATTTCTCTTTTATTCTGTGTTCCATCTAAAAAAAATAACCCTTTTTTTCAATAGATATATCCAATGAGTTATTCTACTCTGATAGCCTGCTGTGGACATGCCTTCACGCATGCATTACACCCGATACAGAGGCCTGTCCATATGGGAGTGATTATCCAGCGGTCTGCTGTTATTACATTTTTCCTGGAAGGATGAAGGACAAAGACCTGAGGAGAACAGACCTGTAGACAGCGCCCACATTTCTCAGGTTCTTCACATCGAGAATAATCGATTATAATATCCATCTAATAGTCACCCTTCAACCCGGGCAGTTCTTCTCTGGGAATCAACGTAATGGCATCTTCTGGACATACATCTTTACAGAGGCCACATCCAAAACAGCGGGATTGATTAATATATGTTTTCCCCAGCGAATCAGAGAAGTTGAGAGCTCCGAACTGACACCGGGAAAGACAGGTTTTACAGCCTGTACATCGATCATAATCCAATAAGGCCACATATTCTGCCTTGTGAACTGCATGAAATCCAAAATCACGTCTCATCTTCAATCCTGTACAGGTGGGATAATCACAGGAACATAACGATCCGATGAAGGGAATGGGTTCGAACCACACAGTATGCACCCGTCCTCTCTGATTCATGTTCTCTATGAAGGAACAGGCCTGTTCAACATCCAGACGTTTTACCCCTGTTTCAGGTATGAATCGAGGAATTTTAGTGGCAACTTCCCCCAGTACTCCAAAGACTAAACAGCTGAAATCATCTATATTCCGGTTCATTTTTCGACACACACATTTCACCTGAGCAATTCCTCCTCCCTGTTCTCCTGCCAGCCCCACAATCATCTTCGCCTCTGGTAAGGGTATGACCTGTCCAAAATGACCATCCCCATGATAGGGATTCAAATTGTGCTCTTTGTGAATTTTTTTCTCTACATACCACCGCAATACCCTGCCAAAGAGGGGAATGTGTAATTTATAAGTAAGGCCTTTTGAAGATATGCCATAATGATTCTGGATATAAATCCGTTCAAAATTCTGCCATAATACGGTGAGATAGTCTTCTGCTCCAATATCTTCAGCCAGTTGACGGGTGTAATTCCGAGCATTCAAGTACCATTTTCCTCCTGCTCCATGCTTTTTACACCATTCACACATGGAGTAACGTTCAAATACACTATAAAAATCTTTTTGTAATTCACTGCACATTTTATAGGGAAAAATAATTCATAGTGTTCCTGGGCCATAATACCTCCCTCATAGCCACGGAATCCGGAAGGAATTATTTTAAATATATTCTCTATATAGATATATAGAAATATGAATACACTATATTTACATATAGTTTATGTCGATAAGATATATATAAGCGTGTCAGTCATCAGAGGTGGTGATAATCAAATGAACAAAAAAAAATATATTGCACTAGCTGCGGTATTGATTCTCTTCACGGGATGTATTTCCCAATCAGATCAGGAAAAAAATGAAGGATCTGCTGGAACTATACAGACACTCACCGTAGCTGGATCCACTACTGTATTACCCATTGTACAGAAAGCTGCTGAGAAGTATATGGATATGCATTCTGATGTAGATATCCAGATCAGTGGCGGGGGTTCCAGTGTTGGGGTCCAGTCGGCAGGTGGAGGAACAGTAGATATTGGCATGGCTTCCCGGGATATGAAATCCGAAGAAAAGAGTAATTATCCTCACATTCAGGAAATTGCTATTGCCAAGGATGGAATTGCTCTGATCATCCACCCCTCGAATCCTGTAGAGTCTTTACGTATTGAAGATATCGTATCCATCTACAAGGGTGACATCACGAATTGGAGTGAAGTGGGTGGAGCAGATCAGGAAATTGTTGTGGTAGGACGGGACAGTGCATCGGGTACCAGGGAATACTTCTGGACAGATGTCATGAAGAAAGCAGATTTCGTGCCTATCATGCTGGAGAAAAATTCCAATGGAGCAGTGAAACAGACGGTGAGCCAGACGCCTGGCGCTGTGGGATATGTAGGACTGGGGTATGTAGACACTACAATCAAACCACTGAAAATAGATGGTGTAGAGCCTACCGTCTCCAATGTACTCAATGGATCATACCCTATTTCCCGATCACTCTATATATTGATAAAGGATAACCCTACGGATTTAGTGAAAGCCTTCATTGACTTTTTATTGAGTCGGGAAGGTCAGGCAATAGTAGAAGAGGAGGGATTTGTACCACTATAATTGTGGTCTCTCCTCCAAGGGAGATTACCAAGAATTTCTCTTTTCATTTTCATTTTCACATAACCTTGAAAAAGATACAAGACACAGTACCCTGAGGATGATACAGTGATAGCGGCACCCCAAAAAAAACCTGCTCTGAACTTTATATCTGCAAGTAAAAGACGGACCATATTTGAAGGCATTATTCACAATTTATTGTTCATAAGTGCATTTATTGCAGTTATCGTGGTCTTTTTTATTATTATTTATCTCTTTAATGAAGGATATCCTGCTTTTCGCATAACTGGGCTTTCAGACATACTCATCGGTCACCGGTGGAACCCGGTGGGTGAGCCTCCATCCTACGGTGCCTTACCCCTCATTGTAGGTACCCTTCTAGTGACACTGGGAGCCATGCTCTTTTCCATTCCCCTGGGAATTGCATCTGCAATTTTTATAGCAGAAATTGCTCCTCATTCTCTCAAGAGCGTGTTGAAGTTTGCTGTAGAACTCCTCTCGGGAATTCCATCAGTGGTCTATGGATTCTTTGGATTGATACTGTTGACCACCTGGATACGCATAACCTTCGACAGGCCCACAGGTGAATCATGGCTGGCAGGGTCCATCCTTTTAGGTATCATGGCGCTCCCCACCATTATCAGTGTGTCAGAGGACGCTATCAGTTCTGTACCCCATGAATTTAAAGAAGCCTCACTGGCTGTGGGTGCTACCAGATGGCAGACCATCAGACGGGTGGTGATCCCTTCAGCACTTTCAGGTATTACTGCTTCAATTATCCTGGGGATGGGAAGGGCAGTAGGAGAAACAATGGCAGTGATGATGGTTACCGGCAATGCAGGCATAATCCCCCAACCCCTCACCAATATTTTCTCTCCTGTTCGCACTATTACAGGGACCCTGGGAATCGAAATGGGAGAAGTTGCTGTGGGCAGCGGCCATTATCATGCCCTTTTTGCACTGGCTATCATATTATTTATCATCGTGCTCATGGTAAATAGTTCAGCAGTAGTAATTCTCATGAAACTCAGTGAAAAATTCAGACCCCAGAAAAAAAGAAAATCCAGATATACTGTGTCTCGAAAAATCAAGAATAAAATCCGCATATCTCTGTATGCACTTTTAATTATAGGCATCCTCTGGATACTGTACACTTCATTTGGAATTCTCCTGACAGCAGGAATAGCAGGTGTGATTCTGGTAGGATGGTATGCAATACGAACTACCTCTGTTCGGGTACATCAAAAAACTGCTTTCATTCTGCTCACCCTATCAATTGCAGGAGTTCTGGTTATGCTGGGTATCATTCTCTCCTATATCGTAATCAATGGAGTTCCCACCATGAGCTGGGAATTTTTGACAGAATCCCCACGAGATTTAGGACGGGAAGGAGGCATTTTTCCTGCCATCATTGGAACCTTGTACTTGGTGGGTGGAGCCATCCTCTTTTCAGTCCCTCCTGGAGTGGGAGCGGGGATTTATCTTTCTGAATATGCAAAAGAAGGAAAAATAACCAAATTAATCCGCATAGGTATCGATAATTTAAATGGAACTCCATCCATTGTATTTGGGTTATTTGGATTTGCATTTTTAGTATTATATCTCAATTTTGGAATATCATTACTGGCAGGTATGCTCACGTTAGCTGCCATGGTGCTTCCCACCATTATCAGAACAACAGAAGAAGCAATCAAGAGCATACCACAATCTCTGAGAGAAGCCTCGCTGGCTGTGGGTGCTACCAGATGGCAGACCATCAGAAGGGTGGTATTACCTCCGGCTCTCCCTGGTGTCATCACAGGAATCATTCTCAGTATAGGGAGAGCAGCGGGAGAAACCGCCCCCATTCTCTTTACCGCTGCTGTCTTCACCCAGCGGTTCCTTCCTCATTCGCCTATGGAGCCGGTCATGGCCCTGCCCTATCATCTCTTCGTACTCACTACCAGCGTTCCCAATTCGCTTCCTTCAGCCTATGGCACTGCCTTTGTGTTGCTGGTGGTGGTACTGATTATCTATGCCATGGCTACAGTGATCCAGCTTCGTTATAAAAGAGAACTGGGGTGATACCATGACTGAAAATATTATCGAAACAGAACAGGTAAATTTATGGTATGGGGATAACCACACGCTCAAGGATATCACCATGTCTATAGAAATACACAAGGTGACTGCACTGATCGGTCCTTCTGGCTGTGGAAAATCCACACTCATCCGCATTTTTGACCGTATGAATGACATTATCGAGGACTGTCGGATAGAAGGAAAGGTCTATTTTAAGGGTACAAATATTTATGATCCTGATGTAGATGTCATAGAACTTCGAAAACGAATTGGAATGATTTTCCAGAACCCCAATCCCTTTCCCATGTCTGTGTATGATAATGTGGCCTATGGTCCTGCAATCCACGGCATCCGTAATTCCTCTGAACTGGACCGTATAGTGGAGAAAAGTCTGAAAAGAGCAGCTTTATGGGAAGAAGTCCGGGACCGACTGGATCAATCAGCCACAGGTCTATCTGGAGGACAGCAGCAGCGGTTGTGTATAGCCCGGGCACTGGCGGTGGAACCTGAAGTCATCCTCATGGATGAGCCCACTTCGGCTCTGGATCCTATCGCTACAGCAAAGATCGAAGATTTAATCACCACCTTAAAACAGCGGTATACTGTGGCTATTGTCACCCACAACATGCAACAGGCAGCACGAATCAGTGATTATACAGGATTCATGTATCTTGGAGAACTCATAGAATTTGGTAATACCGTAAACATGTTCGAAAATCCCTCCCATGAATTAACTGAAAATTATATTACAGGACGATTTGGATAGGTGTATATATGGTCGAAAAATTTCATGATGAACTGGACAACCTAAAAGGAGATGTTGAAGAAATGGGAAAACTGGCCCATGACATGCTGGAAAATTCCATTATTGCTCTCAAAACACAAAATACTGAACTAGCAGAAGAAGTGATCTCACAGAAAGGTAAGCTTGCACAGATGGATCTGGACATTGAAAAAAATGCCCTTCGCCTGGTGCCGTTATACCAGCCCATGGCCAAGGACATGAGAGTAATAGCCTGTATTCTCAAAATGATTACCTATCTGACCCGTATCGGTCGTTATGGCAAGGATATTGCACGAGTGGTACCAGAACTCTGTGGAAGTCCCCAGGTAGCAAAATTAGTGAGTATACCCTACATGGCTCAAATTGTCTGTGGCATGATTGACCATTCACTGGAAGCCTTCGAGACAGAAGATATTTCACTTTTTACTGATTTTGACGAACGTGATGATTCAGTAGATGCATTGAGACATTCTGTATTCCGGGAATGTCTTACCTACATGACTGAAAATCCTAAATATATCACTCCCTGCGCCCATTATATGATGATTGCTCGATACCTGGAGCGGTGTGCTGACCACGCCTGCAAGATAGCAGAGAAAATCCACTACATGGTAACAGGAAAGCATAAAGAAATCGGGTAATACGATGAAAGATACATCCATGTCAAAACCCCCACATTCTGATAGGAAAAAAAGGTCGGGAAGAGAATTTCAACCTTCTGAAAATTCAGTGAATTCAGTATCGACCGAACCATATAACAAGGAAGCTTCTACGACAAAAAAAGCACCTACAGGTATATCCATGGAAATTCGAAAGGTCCAGATCACGGGTGGTTCATCATATGTGATCACCCTTCCCAAGGATTGGATCAGGTCTTTAAACATCAAGAAAAATGACCCTCTCGGTCTGATCGTTCAACCCGATGGAACACTGCTAGTTACTGCAGAACCTGCGGGAGAGAAAATTCACCGGACCAAAGAATTCGTAGTGGATTCAATCGAAGATGCTACATATCTATTCCGCCTCCTGGTAGGGGCATACATCATGGGATATTCTATCATCCTGGTGAAATCCACCGAACGGATATCTCCAATGATCATGGAGTGTGTTACCAATTTCACGCAGACTGCCATAGGGCCGGAAATTATCGAAGAAACCATGAATTCTATAACCATAAAAGATCTGCTCAATCCAGCAGAGATGCCCTTCGATAAGACCATAAAACGGATCTATATTATCCTGAAAACAATGCATGAAGATGCCATTGCCACATTACAGGAGAAAAACAGTGCCTTAATCGAAGAAGTCACCCTCAGGGATAACAGCGTTGATCGCTTGCAGTGGTTAATCGCCCGCCAGTCAAACATCGTTCTCAAGGATGTCACCCTGGCCAAACGAATGGGTGTGACCCAGGAAGAGGCCACCTATTATTTTCTCATCAGCAGGATCATGGAACGGATTGGTGATCACGCCGTTCGTATTGCGGAAAACATGCTTCCCCTTATCGAAGAAGAGATACCAGAGGATGTGGTCACCCTCGTTGCACAGGCCAGTTCCCATGCTCTACAGATATTTTCAGACAGTATGCATGCCTGGACCAGAAAAGACATCACCTCAGCACATAACACTATTGAATCCATTTCCTCTCTCATCAATCGATGTGAAAAAATTACTAATAAAGCCCTGAATATCAAGGGGAAATCCTCAATTTCTATGAGTTATATCGCAGAAAGTATCAAGAGAACAGGAGAATATGCAGCAGATATTTCTGAACTGGTCATCAATCACCTGGTTAATGAATGAGATACATCCCTCTCCATTATCTCACAGTACACTCTTTCCCTTTGCAAAAGATCAACAGAATCCCATGCATTACGCCCCGATATGAAAACGGAAAGAAGCGCAGTACCTACAAGGACAGTTCTCAGGATACTCTTTCTGTGAGAACCTCTATAACTTTCCCCATAGGATGAGGATTCCCATGAGGATAAATCCTATTCCTGCTCCTTTCTGTATGTATTCTTCTGGTATATGCTGATTCAACAGTTGTCCTGCAGTGACACTCAACCCGGTGACCAGCCCCAATCCTATGAGGGCTCCAATGAAAACGATTCTCGGATCATATTTTGCAGCTAGCGCTAAAGAAGTGAGCATGGTTTTATCACCGAGTTCCATGACAAAAAAGAGTCCGATTATGGAGAGAATTTCTTTCATGATCCACACATTTATCAGTTATATATAAAATATGTGATTCGATACCTGACAGGCTCCTGATATAACAGAGTATTAATGAATAATAGTAAATTCCCTTACCAGTAAGTTATATTCTTTTTCCGAGAGTGTTCCCTTATAGAGAGGAATTACAAGCCGTGAATTATGTAACACAACGACATCTTTCAGTTCATAGAGGAGTTTAACCACTGTCTCAAAATTATTCTGGATAATGAGGTATTCCAGCCCATCCAGCACTACTACCGACTGTTCACATTTTTTTGTGAAATCCTCGATAATGAAGCTCAATTTGGGGAGATCATTGGGATCGATAGTTCTCCCCGCCTCTGATTTTGACAGCCAGACAACGGGTGTCTTAGTTAATTCATGTGTTCTTTTCAGTTTATCTGGATACATACGGGTAACTGCAAATCCTGGAATTCCATGGGTGACTAGATCTACAAAAATCTGGAAGCTCTTTTCAGGTTTCTTCTCTTCAATAATGTAGGTCTCGGAGGGATCTAGCCAGTGAGAAAATTCTGTTTTCAATGTTTTTTCGGCTATTGGTTCTATGAGAGAACGGGTTCGATCAATGAAGGCTGCACACATGCTGGCCAGAATTTCCAGATCCTTCACATCTTCTTCTGTTATTTTTCTCCCACCGCGAAGATGACTTGCAGCCAGGGCGGCAAAGGCTTCGTCATGGACAATGATGGGTACCCATACAAAGGAATGGGCTTCTGTTATGGGGTGAGCTCCTTCCTCGGTAATCTGTTTTCCCTTCGCTTTTTGAGAGTCCTCTACGTAGATTGTTCGTTTTTCGGTTACACAGCGGACACCAAAATAGCTAGTATCCTTCAGGGAGATGGATAATCCTCGATCAGGAAGGTGTGTTCCTTTACCATACCGATATTCAAGAGTTTTTTTCAGCGTATTAACCAGAAAAATACCCACACGGTCGAATCCCAGACCCCCCATGGCTTCCACAATGGTCATGAGTCCATCCTCCCAGCTCATTTCCCTCTGCAGGTGCTGACGGGCTTGAAGAATAATTCCTGTCCTCTTTGAACGCTCTTTCACCCGTGCTTCCAGTTCCCTGTTAAATGCTTTCAGTTCATCACATAATCGAGCATTCTTGATGGCAGAAGAAACAATTTCACTCAATGGTTTGAGAATCTCCACATCTTTCTCATCATAGGCATCTTTTGTTCTTCGAGAAATATGTAAGGCTCCCACACAGGTATCTTCGATGATTAAGGGGATGAGAATCTGTGAGGAAAATGATTCTGTCAATCCTTTCACTTTCCGTACCCTCTCATCGGCATGTGCATCATTGAGGAGAATACTTTCCTTAGTTGTCATACAGTGACCTACCAGTCCCTCGCCAAGGGTAATCTTTAATCCATTAATTTTCTCTCTAATATCCTCTGTTGCATATACTGGAGTTATGGTTTCAGTATCTTCCGAGACCAGGAAAATGATGAAATTATCGAATCCCACGAGGTCTTTCACAGAATCTGAAACGAATCTGAACACATCCTGTTGATTCACTGTGGAATTAATGAGTTTACTTGCCTCAAAAAGACTTTTTAATTGTTTTTCAGCCCTTCTCCGTTCTATGATATCCCGTACAATTCCCTGTACACCGAAGGGTGTATCATTTTTATAAATGAGTGACGCTTCAACATCTACCCATACATGACCACCAGATTTTTTTTTCAATTTAAATACAGCCGATTCTTTTTGAGTTCCTGTATTTTTTATTTCATTTAATCTTTCCAGTACCCTATCTTTCTGACGTGGATCCACCAGAGAAAAAATATTGAGGGAAGTCAGGTCTTTTTGTTCATATCCCAGAAGGTCCAGGGCGGTCTGATTTGCATCTATGATATTGCCCTCCATATCATGTACATAAACTGCATACAGGGACCTGTCGAAGAGTGCTTTATACCGTGCTTCTGCTTCCCGTACTTTCTTTTCCATTTTATGCCTGTAGAGGGCTATATCCAGAGTGATCTGTAGTTCCTTCTCTTCGAAGGGCTTGAGGAGATATCCATAAGGGGCAGTAATTATGGCACGGCGGAGGGTTTTATCATCAGAATACGCTGTGAGATAGACAATGGGAATATCAGCTACAGAATGTATGTGCTCTGCTGCTGTGATTCCATCCATGTCCCCCTTCAAAACAATATCCATGAGTATCAAGTCAGGATGGAATTTTTTTGCTTTTTCGATTGCTTTTTTGCCTGAGTCTGCAATACCACACACTTCATATCCTATAGCTTCTAGATGATCCTGTATATCCTGAGCAACAATTGTTTCATCTTCCACAATCAATATTCGTCCGGTCATGCTTTACCACTCACCATACAGGGGTTGATGTATTACTTTGATGAAATTGAGGAGATAGGCAGGTGCCAGTGTGTATAGCCACACCTATCTATGCTCTATTTTTTTTTAGATTGTTTCTATAAATAGATTATTATTCACTGGATGTAAAAAAAGTATTATCTATGCATTATCGATGAATTTCCTGGAATTCAATCTCTTTTATCGCTGAATACTCTGATATTATAAAAATCTATGCAAAACAATCTGTAAGGGGGTCTGTTAGTCTTTCAATGGGTTTCCGGGAATATCTGCTCAATTTTTCCTATGAGTACAGTATGAAATCTTACCATATGACTTCATATTCTCCACCTGATTGACTCCGGTGCCCAGACTCTTCACAAGAACCATCACACATTCATCTTTGTAATCTTCCTCTCGCACTAATGAAAAATAAAAAAAGCTGAAAAAAAGATTCATTACATCATCAGAATAATGCTCTGGATTCCATATCCTCCAGTAACAGGGTCCTGAAAGAGAAATATATGGGGTGGGTAAAAAGTGAATACTCCGAACAGCACTGCCAGGATCACAATGCATACGATGGCAACCCAGTTCCATGCAGAAAGAGATTTTGTACTGATCATTATCCTGTAGCTGATAATACCTCCCACTATAACAGATACTATGAATATAACAATGTCCAAGATAAAATAGTTCTGTCCCAGAATCCCTGTATACATATAAAAGAGAATGACAATGCTTAAAGGAATGCTTACAATACATGCTGTCCTTCCCATGATAAAATTTTCTGTATTTTTTGTGAGAACAGGATATTCAATGAGGGAATACATGCTAGCTGGCCAGAATCCCAATTTGAGATGTTCCCATACGCTTTCATTGACAGCGGCAATGATTCCGACAGGAGCCCAGGACCCAGATAATTCATAGAGAAAATGAAAGAATGATCCTGCAATGATCACGAACACGACACCTCCTATTTCCCATCGAGAGAGTAAATTCATATTATTTCCTCCATATATGTTGTTTCTTTCTATTTTATACATATACTGGGTTAAATAAATATCCTCATTGTCGTTTATTTCTGCGAAAAAAAATAAAATAATCATCTCATAATTCTATATTTCCTCTTTTTCTATTAAGAAATTTTCATAAATTTAAAAATAAAGAAAATGAGAGAAAAAGAATTTAAATATAAAATATAAAATCCTTACTGTATAACAGAACAACTTCACGTCTATATCAAAATTTTTTTCCAGGAAAAGGAGATAATAAGATGGAAAAATGTGCTCATTGCGGACAGGAATTGAATATCATATTCTACTCAAAAGACGGTCAATCTATTTGCATGGAATGTTATGAAAAAGAAAATAAAGCCTGATTCATTATTTTTCTCATCTGAAATGTAATTGAGAATTGACTCTTTGAGGTAGTATATACGCCATACATTATCTCGAATCGGATGATCTCAGGAAGTGTGTTACTTCATTTCTTTCTTATTGTCTTTCATTTTCTTATATATTCCATAGCCCACCAGGAGAGGAGCTCCCACCACACACACAGGGCATATAGATCCTACCACAAATCCTGCAACTGCAACTGCTGACAATCCACTTCCTGCTGCAATATATACCAATCCATCGTGATCTTCATCTTTTTTTACTTGTTCATTCTGTTCCATACGCTACACCTCATTATGTAACCATTAAAAGACTCATAAAAAGACATCAGACTATATTTAAAGAGGTTATTATTTTATGTAAAATCCCATTTTTTGCTTTCACCTATTAAGAAAAGGTATTTTTATATTCGAGGATATTATATATAATTTTAATAAAAAAAAAGGAAAAATAATAATAAAAATAAAATGAAAGAAATAAAAACAGAAAAGAAAAAGCAGAAATTTGAAATCATCACTTAGATTTGCAGCGCTGTATGTGCTCCCTCATGAACTGCTCGCAGGATATGTTTGGGTTCCACACAATCTCCAATTCCTCTCAATTTATAGAAATCAGTCTCCATCAATTCTTCAAGCATCTTCGTTTCGGGAGAAAATCCCACTGCCAACACCACACAATCTGCCTGTATACCATGCATACCACTCATATCTTCTACCAGTACTTCATGTTCTGTGATTTTTTTCACTCTTGTTCCTGGAAGAAGGGTTACACCCAGTGAAGTAAGGGCTTCTATCATAGCGTATCTTGCTGAAGCACCCATATCCGGACACATGATAGACATCTGTTCCACCAGAGTTACCTGTCCTCCCTTTTCAGCAAGGTATTCTGCAGTTTCTGCTCCTACCTGTCCTCCTCCCACAATGACTGTGTGTCCTTCTGGCACACAATTTCCCTGGAGAATATCTGCAAATCCACAGACATGTTCCATATTGATTCCTTCAACAGGCAATGAGGCAGGAGAAGCTCCTGTGGCTACGATTACCACATCAGGTCTCTCGGATTTGACAAAATCTGGAGTAACTTCTTTCCCACACACCACTTCTACATCCTGTTCACTCAATTGACGAATCAACCAATGGAGAAATTCCTTCATTTCTTCTTTATGGGGAGGAATTACTGCCAACAGAAGCTGTCCACCCAGACTATCCTTTTTTTCGTAGAGGGTAACCTGGTGTCCTCGTCTGCCAGCATATACGGCTGCAGTCATCCCCGCAGGACCTCCTCCAATGACCAGGACCTTTTTTGGTGTTTTGACCTTCTTTAGTTTAAATATACGTTCTCTTCCTAGTTCGGGATTGATAGCACAGGTACATGCAGCAAATCTACTGGTATCCAGGTCCAGACAGTGATTACAAGCTATACATTTCCTAATTTCTTCTAATCTGCCTTCCTGAGCCTTTTTTGGAAGTTCGGGATCGGCTAACAGTGCTCGGGCCATTCCCACCAGGTCAAGCTTGCCTTCTGAAAGAGCCTGTTCTGCAATACCGGGATCATTCATCCTTCCCACGCCTATGACGGGTACATCGACCACATGTTTAATACCTGCAGATAACCTGAGGTGAACTCCCCTCTCCATCCTCATGGGGGGAATATTCCAGTTAGTAGCTTCGAGAATGGAACTTCCTGCAGAAACATTGAGTATATCGGCTCCTGCATGCACAAAATAAGGAGCCTGTTTCTGAGCTTCTTCCAGCTGGATGCCTGTTGATCCAAAATAATCATCCCCATTCATACGGAAGGAAATGGGAAAGGATTCGCCTACAGCAGCCCGTACCCGCTCGATTATCTCTATGGCAAATCGCATTCTTCCTTTGAAATCTCCCCCATATATATCGGTTCTCTTGTTGGTGTGGGGAGAGAGAAATTGATTGATCAGATAGGAATGGGCTCCATGGATTTCTACTATATCAAATCCAGCTTTTTTGATTCTCTCTGCTGCATTTCCATATGCATCTACGAGATCTAAAATTTCCTGCGTGGAGAGGGTCCGGGGAGTGATCATGGCTTTTCCTTCTGCACCCATGAATGTTCCTGCGTGAGCAACAGGAGAGGGAGCAACAGGTTCTGATCCATATACTGACTCAGATAATCTGCGTCCACTGTGAATCATCTGGACTCCTGCTTTTGCTCCCTTTTTATGGAGAGTAGCTGCCAGGGCTTTCAATCCAGGCATCAAATCATCGCTGTATACGCCAAGCTGATTTGGTCTGTATTTTGCTTCCGGTACAATATAGGCACCTGCAGTCAGAATGAGTCCTGCACCTCCTTCGGCTCTCTTTTCTAAATAGTCACTCATTCGGGGAGTGACACTTCCATCATAATCTGCATACCTCACGATCATGGGTTCCATGACAATCCGATTTTTCAATTTCAATCCTCTCACAGAGAGAGGACTGAAAAGATTTGGAAATGAATTCATATTATCCACCTTTACAGCCATACAATGATAAAAACACTGCACATGAAATGATTTTATTACATACTATCAGATATTGCACTATAAATTTATCAATATACTGGAAAAGTAATTTCATACGATCTCCATTATTAATTTATTTTTTCCTTGCGTTTAACTTCCCCATTAATGGCATTGATCAGAACTAAATAGGAACCATGATTCTCCTGCCCAAAACTTTTCACGGCATAGAAGGGAGGATACACCATTCCTATATCCTGCAGTGTAATGATGGGAGGTTTGTACGGATGGAATTTTCGTTCCACATACATCCTGGTAAATTGTTCGCCAATTTCTCTAGCCTTTCTCTCTTTCACCACATGTGGTAATATTCTTTTTTCTTCCACTTCCTTCCTGATGAGCATCTCCAATTTTGTTTCCAGGAGCCCTGCTCTCTCTTCGATTGCATCCACTGCTACCAGTACATTGGCATCCCGGCTGGGAAGTTTGAGCATTCGAAAGATTTCTACTTGGAATTTCATGAACCAAAACGGGTAATACACCATCTTGCTTTCAATGCTTTTTATTCTATTGAGATTCCCACGGGAAATTATCCATTTAAAAATTCCAACTCTTTCTGCGGCTTTTAATGATTTTTCTTCGGTTATTTCTGGTTTGAAGGTCTGTATCTGTGTTCTTTCTAAATTAGTCATCATCATCTTGTTTCCTCCTGCTTTGTAATTTGGAAGCATGTATCCTGTTTTATCGATCTAAAAAAAAGGAAAAAGAAAAAAGAAAAATATTTACTGAGGGGTTGCATATGGGGTTTCTTTAAACAGATGTATGTAGATATTTCTCCATTCTACATGAGATACAGCTGTTTTTGGCTTGGCTCCTTTTGCTGTACTTCCTTCTGCTTCTACTCCTCCTCCTGTGTATCCCAGTCTGATAATCTCATCAGATGGTGGTGGAGTAGCCAGTGATATAATCACATACAATACAGCAGCCAGGAAGAAAGCCAGGACTCCTGCATAGACCCATGCCCATGCCATTACCTTTATTCCAAAGAGATAGACAGCAGGGCCTCCTATGATACTGGCCAGTGTTCCCCATTTCGTTCCTCTCTTCCAGTAGAGACCCAGAACGATGGGGGCGAGAATTGCAGTTCCCAGACCTGTGGTACCCATTGCCATGAAAATGGCTAGGAATTGTGGAGTCCTCCACAACAACATTATAATGGGAATTATCCCCAGGATTATCACGGCCACTCGAGTATATATCAGTACTTTTTTGTCTTCGGCATCTGGATTTATACATTTCTGGTATAAGTCTCTACCAAAGGCAGTACCCATGGCCATCAATATAGAGTCACTGGAAGACATCACAGCTGCCAGTATGGTCAATGTCAGCAGAAGTGCTGCAGCTCTCGGGAACACTGTAGTGATCATCAAGGGCATGATGGAGTCTGGTGTGGCCAGGTCTGGATATACAGCCTTTCCAAACCACCCAGTGAATCCAGCTACCCAGAGGATACAGTACAGTCCCAAGACCAGCCAGAGGAATTTCAGAAATGAACCCTTTTCTCTTTTCAGGAACATAAACCGTACAGAATTGTACACCGAGCTGACATGGAGAACTAAGAATACACAGCCAATAGCTAGCAAATACATTGGTGTGTTCAATCCTCCCGTGAAGCTGGTGAAATGGGGTTCCACTACTCCTGAAATGCTGTCCATGAATCCCGATGTTCCTCCAATCATGGAGAAGGCCAAAATAGGCGCCAGTGCAATGGGCAGCATGAGGGCTCCCTGAAGAAAGTCTGTGTATGCTACAGCAAATATTCCGCCAATACACGCATAGAATACGACGATGAGGCCAAAAATTATTGTTGTCTGTTGAAAAGAAAGACCCAGGAATGGTTCAAATAAAAGTGCAATTGCTTTGTATTGGGCAACCATGGAAATGACGAGGATAATGATTGTTAATATTGCAGTGAGTCCTCGTGCAAGCTTTGAATCATATCGATCCCCTATCCAATCGGGTATGGAAAGACTGCCCAATCGTTCGGTAGATGTTCTCAGGGGGAGTGCAAAGAGTGTAATGGAAAGCATAATTCCAATACCTAAAAAGAGATTCCAGTGCATGGCTGGAAATCCAAATGCATACATGTATCCCGGATTTCCTACGAATGCCCATCCGCTGAACCAGGTAGCGAGTAAGGTAAACGCCAACACGACAGGAGGAATGTTCCTCCCTGCTACCACATAATCAGACAGAGTCTTCGAACGTTTCATACCCCAAAGTCCTACGTAAGCAACGACCGCCAGATATATTATCAGTATTCCAACTAATAGAATGTCCATTTTCGTCAACCTCCTCTAATACCCCGGAAATTTCGGGAGAATGTATTTTTGAGCCAGTAATCCCAGAACAACCCACGGTACTATCAAAAATATGTATTCGACCAAAATCATTTGTGGTGGAGTCAATTTATCACGCTCCTATTCTTCTTGTATGTCGATTTTACTAAGGTTCTAGACAAAATATGTCCAGTCGTTTTTCCACGCTCCTAGACCTTTATGGTCCTGTCCTGTTTTGGGTGCAGTAATATTTTAACATTATGGTTATTTAATTGAGCAAATCGTTCAAAATCAGTTATTATAAAGAAAATATTCAGAATTTAAAGATATGGGCTAAAAAAAATATTTTATTGTTCTTTTTCAATTTTTTCATTTCAAGCTTTTTGAATGAGTTATTGATTAAAATATAAAGAAATATTTATAAAAAAATTTATATTTTAGACGTGATAAAGAAATATTTACAAAAGTAAAAGAAGGATGGAGATGCTATTTATTTGCCACCGACAGACAATTTTGAGGTAAGTACATCCATCCTTTGTTTTTTTATTTGAGCATAGTGTCGGTTTATTGTTATTTTAGTACCCTGTTTCTATCATCAGGGTCCATCCAGGGAGGCGAGGAAAGCCGCGATTCAGCAAATATCTCCTGAGGAGTCCCTCTCACCTTGGATGTGGATTCTATTAACCAGACGAAGTTTTCAGCAAAATGCTCAAGTGTCATTGCACCTTCACGATCCATCTGGAGGATATCTCTGACATGTTCTGCTGTCTTTCCGGAAGCTGAAGGCATCCGAGTACCTCCTCCTCCCACTCCACCTGCTGATCGGCCCACCTGTTCCAGTCCATCAACCCAGTAATTAGATGAGCAGATGACAAAATCGTTGATTAAAAACCACAGGCATAATTCAGAAAGCACAAAGAGAACGCCATCTCTCTGGGCTACTGCCACTGCACCACCAATTTTTCTCGAAAAAAGACCGGGTCCTTTTGTAGTCTCTGGCCATCCTCTTCCCTGCACACCTTCTGGCCACCCGTCAGCCTGTCCCAGAGCATACACTGACATCTCTGCAGAGACCCGTCCTTCACTGAGAATTCCTGCCCTGTTGAGCACTTCTTTGAGTTTTGCAGGAATGCCGCCCCAGTAGACAGGTGATCCCAGTATGATACCATCTGCTTCCACCATTTTCTGGAAAATAGTGTTGAAATCATCTTTGGTCGCACACACAGCCCGTCGAGCACCGCAGTCAGATGGACAGGTGCTGCAGGTATCCATTTTAATAGTGTAATCAGCCAGGGGAATGAGTTCTGTTTCAATATCGCTCTCTGCTATGATATCCAGAGCACGCTGAAGGAACTGATCTGTATTTCCCTCGCGCCGTCCTCCACTGATCCCGATGACTTTTGCCATATATATCACCTCATCATATCAGTATTATGCCAGTTTTCCCAGTGACTTGAGTTCAGCAACAACATCATCTAACCCTAATTCTGTTAACTTTTCTTCGGTAGGTATTCCTGTGTCCAGGTCCCACCCTCTGTTTGAATAATACTCATGGATAAATTCGTCAGAAATATCGCATACCTGTCCTTTGGTCGGTCCACTGGGAACTGGGTCTTCTAAGAATCTTTTTGGAAGCTTATCATCCTCTTTTGTTATTCCCTCTCTCACCAGGACTGATCGTTCCAGATTTGTAATTCTCTCAGCCTTTTTTGCCAGATCACTCCATTTGATATCTTCTCCCAGAACTGCACTCAATGCAGTAATTCGCCCATTGATTGCCTTTTCATCCGTGATTTCTCGGGTAGAAGACCATAATATATCAGGGAAATTACACAATCCAAGCATACTGGAGAGTGCACAGTGCGTTTCATTACGCAAGAGCCCTTTCATTGCTTCAGGAATTGGTTTGGTTGCCAGAACATCTCCTCCTACACCCTGACCTCTCAGGTGATCTGCACCTCTGCTGGCAATGCGCTGTCGAGAATTGTAGACCTTCATCATCCGGGGATCCATGACTTCCATGCTCATTCCCTTAATCTGCAATGCAAAATGCTCACATCCCTTTCCCACATGCTGCGAAAATCGGTATACACCTTCTGCCAGCTTGTCTCCAATTCCCTCTCGCATGGCAATTTTTTCCAGCAACAGAGGGACCAGTGTTGCACTGTTATCCCAGGAGAAATCAAGACCATCGGTATCTTCCTTGGTAATGAGTCCCCGCTGGTAACACTCCATGGCAAATCCAATGACTGCTCCGGATTCAGCAATATCCATGCCATAGGCATCACAGAGTTCCTTTGCCTTTACCACAGATCCTAAATTACTGTTTCCTACATTTGATCCCAGGGAAGCCAGGGGGAAGAATTCCAGTTTCACCTCTCGAGTAGCAAAATCACCTGAAGGCACCTTGGCTACCACACCACAGCTCACAAAACAATAAGGACATTTTTCATTTCTCACAAAATAGGTGTTCCGCAAGGCCTTACCATCGATTTTATCTGCATGTTCGAAAACGAGATCCTGTCTATTCCTGGTGGCCAGACATCCCACTGTATTGAGTACGGAGATAAATCGAGTTGTTCCATAATCACTGAATAACCGATATTGGGGATCCTCTTTGATGGTTTTTCCGGTTTGCTTTATGATGGCTTTCAACCCATCTTTATCTGCCACAGGAATTCTCTTACTTCCTCTCACTGCGATTGCTTTCAGGTTTTTGGATCCCATGATTGCTCCCATGCCGGTGCGCCCTGCAGCCCGTGGTGCGCATCCATAATCTATGGAAATGACACTGGCAAATCGAACACAGTGCTCACCGCCCTGACCGATGAGAAATGTAGACGTATCTTTACCATATGTATCATATAGGAACTCGCTAGTCTCATAGGTATCTTTTCCCCAGTAGTCGGATGCATCTACGAATTCTATAGTATCATCGTCTATCCAGAGGAATACGGGATTCTCAGATTTCCCTCTGATGAGCAAATAATCATATCCTGCCTGTTTGAGCCGTATAGGGAACCATCCTCCCACCGAAGAATCACCTAAAATCCCGGTGAGTGGAGATTTTCCACCCACGGTAATCCTGTTTCCACCAATATATCCAGTCCCTGTAAGAGGACCTGGGGCAAAAATCAATACATTTTCAGGGCCAAGGGGGTCACCAATATTTTTTAGTTCATCAAATTCGATTCGGGCCGTAAAGCCTCGTCCACCTACATATTTATCTGCAAATTCTGGATCTAGGGGTATAACCTCATAAGATTTGGAACTGAGATCAACTACCAGATATTTACCCATATATCCGCCTTTAAACATCTTCTTCTCATTTCCTTCCATTTTTCCAGCCTCTTTATTTTTAATAATAATCTGTACTCTCCTCTCCGCATCTTCACAATGTATTGTAGGGATTTGTGGAATCTGCCATGACTTTCTGCACCAGACTGGCATTATGCTGTTGATGTGTCACGAATCCTACTGCTACCTGGTTGTCAACAGCTGCAAGAATGCGTGAAGCACCGGTATACCCCCATGAACCACATAATTCGATGAGCGATATTCCTTCATCAACTAATGTTCTGCACAATGCTTCTCCCTTTTCAAAACTGTCTACAGCATAGATTTCGATGCATACACTGGATGTTTCAATTGTTGCATGATGCTCTGTGGGATCCCCCTCGGAAATTAAAAAGAGATGAGCACATCTAATTTTTTCTTTTCTATGCATAATATCATCAACTTCTCATGTGCCCATCACTATCACTTCAATTTTCGATATCCATAAACAGCAACTATGACTACCCACACAGCAATACCTACCAATATGAGGGTGTGAATAGAAACGGTTGTGGTCCCCACTGGCTTATATGTGACATACAGGAGGGACGGTGGCAACATAGACATCTCCCAGGTAGAGTATCCTCTATTATCAACGATTGATTTTTCTGAGGGTTGGGGAATTGCCTGCGTGCACTGGTATTCTACTGGACCCAACATCTCCATGGTGATTTTCGTTTTTCCACTGCTCTCCTTGACTATGGGAATGAGCAAAGGAGCTCGGGTGGTGATGGTATCTTCATTTCTTTCCAGGTCTCCCAGCAGGGTATAGGTACTGATTATGCCATAGGTATCCTGTGGATTAAGTGACTTGCCCAGGGTGACATCCATGTAAAAATGAACACCAGTTACACTTGTTTCATATTCCAAGATAGTCCCAGCTTCATCTGAAAAGGTAATGTCCCGAAATTCACCCTGTTGTATCACCAGATCAAAAGACATTTCATCGATGATCTCCTCACCTATGTTGGTCAGAGTTATGGTACAAATAACTGCAATTTCATCGTTGTCTTTTACCTCTATTGTGTAATTGATGGCATTTAACAGGAGCCCTCCTTTCTGTCGAGTTTCTAATTCTGGCCTTTGGGCACCAACTGCCATTAAAATCGAAAAAAATAAAATCAAGAACACAAAAATTGTCGAAATCTTCTGTAATTTCATTTATATACCTCCATGTTCCATATATATGTGATATATCGCGTCTGCTGAAAAAACCCTCTCCTTTTTTTCATCTGCTTGTACACTTCCTGTACCTGAACCAATAACTGCATTACATACCACCATTATCATGGAACACATACTCTATGAAGAAACAATTTATAATCATATTGCTTATTTAATTGAGCAATTTGCCTGTTATGAGATGATTTCCCCATAGAATAGACTATTTACTCTCATTTTATATAATAATTATAACAATTTAAAATATAAAAAGATATTATACTAAGAAATCTATTACTCCTTTCACCGATATTTCGACCCCGTCATATAGATTATTCAACCAAATCGTTTGTTATGAAAACATGCGGTTGGTAGATACATGAGAAAAAAATCAGAAAATAGTAATCTATTATATGCCTTAAGAGATGTAAAGTGACCTTTCTTTTTTGTGCTCTCTCTGTACTGCTTCAGTATCAGGTGAAGTATACCATGTCTTCATTAACTCACTGAAATTCTCATGTCCTGGTATTATTGGATTACTCAGCAGTGTTTTGAATAGAGAATCATTCCACTGGTGAAAAGAATAACAGATAAGACGATAGTTATTCCCATCTGTGCAGGCTGCAGGGGATTGTAATAAGAAACGCATTCTCCCTCCAAAAGATATACAATCGCAGCATTAGCAGAAGTAATGGGATGAACACGGGCAAAGAACTGAAAAATCCGGGGCAACATATGATAGGGAAGAAACAGGCCTCCCATGAAGGCTGTGAGCAGGGTCAGGGCAATACCTGCATGAGTGGCAGCAGACTCTCCCTTTACCAATGATGCAATGATCAACCCAATACCGGTGGATGAAAGTGCAATCAAAAAATAGCACCCAATACTCATGAAGAGGTGCATGCTGTGAACTGAAATTTTCCCACCGCTGATGAGGCCCGCGGCAAGAAGGATGACCGCTCCCACACATATATAGATAAAAATTCCCAGGATTCTTCCTGTTCCCTCTTTCACCGGAGATAAAGGCATGGAAGCAATTTTTGTATATAACCCTCTTCCTCTATCGGCAGCGATTGAGCCAGCAAGATTTGATTGACCTCCGATCATGATCAGAAAGCTGATCATGGTCAAAGTCAGGCCTCCTTTCAACACAGGAATCACGGTCTGAGGAACATCCCCCCACAAAATGGGCATGACCAGCACGAAAAAAAGGGGGAGTATGAGCGTGAAGAAGAGATTGACCTTATCTCTGAAAAATTCTTTTACCATTTTTTCCACAGTAGCATATACCTGACTCATACTGACACCTGCCTTCTGGTTAAAGTAAAAAAAACATCTTCCAGAGAAGGTACCTCCACGGTACAGGTAGAAAGATGTATTCTCTGTGATTCAAGAGCTCGCATAACCTTGGGGATAGTGGTCTTCGCATCATTGCAGTAGAGCCTGAACCCTGATTCAGTTTCCAGAATCTGTTCTGATACACTGAAGGAAGAGAGGATAGAAGCCACATGTTCTGATGGTACTGTCGGTTCCACCGTCACCACTTGGTGGAGATTACTCTGCTTCTTTAACTGGTACGGTGAACCCTGGGCAATGATTGTCCCCTCATGTATAAATCCCACCGTGTGTGCCAGTTCTGCATCCTCACCGATGTGGGTTATGAGGAGAATTGTTTTTCCTTCTTCGCTCACTGTGGAAATCATCCTGTAGAATTCTCTCCGGGCGACAGGGTCCAGTCCTGTTGTGGGTTCATCAAGGATAACTAATTTAGTTCCAGGAAAGAGACAGGTCCCTACTTCCAGTCGTTTTCGCATACCCCCTGAATAGGTTGCTACACGGTTATTGGCTTCATCTGAAAGTCCTACAGTCTCCAGAATAGGTTCGGTCAGGGATCGTGCATTCTGACGCGAGAAACCTTGGAGCTGGGCAAAATAACAGAGCGTTTCTCTTCCTGTGAGAAGAGGTGAGGAAAAATGTTCCTGTGGCACATAACTTACCAGAGATTTTCCGTGATCCTGTCCATAGATTCTCACTGATCCTTCATCAGCCGGAATCACAGAAGCAACGATTGATACAAGGGTAGTTTTTCCCGATCCATTGGGTCCCATGAGCGCATAAAATTCTCCCTCGTCCAGTGTTAGATTGACATTATCGAGAATTTTTTTATGTCCATAGTGTTTGACCAGATTTTTTACACACAAGGCCTTCATACTCATGGCAATAGGTGATTCCCATTACTTTATAAAAGATGATAGAACTCTGTAATACAAAGTGCATACCATGAAAGATGAAGAATTGCTTCTCGCTTTCGAACAGGTTGAACGGTTTATCGCATATCGCAATCGAAAGAGCCATGGGAATCTCTTTCTGTTACTGGGGTTCTATTTTTTCTTCATGATAGTGTTCACAGGATATGACCATCTCCTCGTTCAGTATGTTCCTGTCCCCCTTTCTATGATCAGCATGCTCTTACTCCTGGCATTTGTGGGTTCGTATATAGTATGGGTTGGAACTGGGTTTCACAGTGCATATAAAATCCACATTGATGCTCTGGAAGGAAAGAAAAAATCTCTTGTTAGAAAAAGGGAAATTCTCTCTAACAGTGCAGTAGTCCTCATTCTCATATGTATATTAATCATCATTTATATGCTCATACGCTTTCTTGAAATAAATTTCTGTATCATTTTCCTTTTTGGTGTTTCATTGTGTAATTTTTCCATTTTCAGTGTAATTATCCATATCTATGACACTCCTCATTATCATACAGTGCTGTTCTGGATTGGTATCGCATTATTCATATCGGGAATCTGTGTCATAGGTATTCCCTCATTCTATTCCCCCCTTGTTACAGCTGGGGTATTTTTAACTGTGTATGCTGCTGCAGCATATCATGTATTTACCAGCGCTCATGATATAATTAGAACAGGAGTAACTGAAGAATTCGGGCAGCTTTTTTCTTCTGAATCAAACCTTTCCAATCCAGTTCGTCTGGGTATCATGATATTATTACAGGATAAAAATGGAATGATATTTACAGATATTCAAAATTCCCTGCATTTAACTTCTGGTAATCTTGATAGTCATTTAAAACATCTGGAAAAAGATAAATACATACATATTAAAAAAATTTTAAGCAAAAAAGGGCCAAGAACTGCTATTTACATAACTGAAGAGGGAAAAGATGAATTGAAAAAATATCTTTCAAAATTACGGGTGGGTCTGTCTGTATGAATGGACCTCTCTATCACATTTGCTATAATGAGATGTTTTGAGTGACATTTCCTCACAAAAATTATTTTCTGTTTATACAGGAATAGGTTGAAGCGTATTTTCAGCTATTGACTTTATACAGTGCCTGTCTATGTAAAGATTGCATGATTCTGAAAATAGCGAACCCAGCAGTTATGTTTATTAAATACTATCACAAAAATTTTATTGAATTACCATAAAAATACTGTGTGGAGGAACAAATGAAAGATAAAAAAGGTTATGAGAAGAAGATATCTGCAATCTATGGACTATTGAAAGAAATTACTCTGAGTTTAAATGAGGATAGAATATGTAGTGCAGTTTTAGATGCTGCTGAAAAAATTCTGGATTTTGGTAACATTGATTTATTCCTGATGGATGAAAGAGGGGAAAACCTTCAGCTTAAAGAATGCAGGGGCCTTAAAAAACCCAATACCGATACTATCATCCCACTATCGGGAAAAAAAGGGATAACTGCCTGCGTTGCCCGGACAGGGACTTCCCTGTATATACCGGATGTGAGGAAAGATAACCGTTATCTCATGGGATTGCAGAATGCCAGATCAGAATTGAGTGTCCCACTGAAAATTAAAGAAAGAATTCTGGGAGTCCTCGATGTGGAGAGCCAGGAAATTGATGCCTTCACAGAAGAGGACAGGACATTATTGGAAATGCTGGCCTTACAAACTTCTGTTGCTCTGGAAAATGCACGACTATTCAGGGATCAGAGAGAAACACACGAAATGTACAAGACCCTGGTGCACACCTCTCCAGAGGCAATCATCGTAACCGATCTTCAGGGTACAATCACCTATGTCTCTCCACGCACCCAGGATCTCCACGGATATGACAATCCTGATGATCTGGTGGGCATGAATGCTTTCCAGCTCATAGCTCCTGAACATCGAAAAGGGGCCGAGAAGGATTTTGAGAGCCTGCGGGAAGAAAAATTCATAAAAAATAAGGTGTATACCCTTGTAAGAAAAGATGGGTCAGAATTCATTGGAGAAATCAATGCATCCATCATTAATAATTCCTGTGGAGAACCCATCGCTCATATTGCAACGTCTCGAGACATCACAGATCGGAAAAGATCAGAAAAACAGCTGGAAAATCTTTTCAAGGCCAGTAAATTACTGAACTCCACCATGGATATGGAAAAAATCTATCGATTTTTGTCCCATTCATTACAGGATATAGTGAAATTTGATAATTTCATGATCTTCCTGGTATCTGAAGATAAAGAGGTCATTTATCCCGCTTTTGTATCTGAAAATTTAGCCCCACTCATGAAGGATGTGACCCTCTCTTATGGAGAAGGACTAGTGGGTCACTGCATCAAAACAAAAGAACTGTTGCGAATCGACGATGCAGGTAAAGATACGAGAGGAAAATTAATTCACGGTACTGATATTTGTGTATCACAGATTTTAGTCCCATTAATTGTAGAAAACGAAGTTGTAGGCGCCCTGCACATCTCCAAATCTACAAAAAATGCTTATGATGACCAGGATGTTGTAGCTTTACAACCGCTGGGGGAAATCATATCTTCGGCATTACGCAATTCAAGAATATATGATAATGTGAAAAAATTTGGAGAGGAACTTGAACGGAGGATTGAGGAACGATCACATAAAATTGAAATCCTTCTCAATACCAGGCAAACCCTCCAGAGAGAGAGAAGCTGGGAGAAAGGGTTGCACATCATCGTAGATAGTATGAGAAATCTGGGATTTGACCGTTGTGGGATAGCACTGGTAAATTCTACCCATGGTACTCTGGACTATCATTATGGCAAGGGGATAGACCTTCCTGAAATCGGAACATCCATTTCTCTCACAGATTCCCAATATTTTGGTGTGGAGTGTGTTATCCACAAAAAAACCATATATGTAAAAGACACAACTCATGTAAAGGGAAAACAGATGACATCTGATTCCCACTCCTTTGTATGGGTACCCATCATCGTACAGGATACTGCCTTTGCTGCTCTTGCTGCAGATAATGTTGAACCCCAGAAAGAAATTACAGAAGACGATGTGAAAGACCTGGAAATTCTGGCCAGCATGTGTGCGGCCTTCATAGATAGAACACGTATTGTCATTGAACCTGTGGCTGAGAATGAATCCCAGGCTGAATTCAGTCGTTACCTTGACACTTCAGATGGGTATATCGTACTGGAGAAACGACCCACCATGTCGCTGGAAATATTTTTCGATCATGTCACCCATGGCATCCCTGGATTTATTATATCACGAGAGTACCCAGAAAAACTGAGAAGAAAACTCAAATTAGTAAAAACACCCATGATCTGGTTATCTCACTCCGAGGTGGAAAACACGGTGAGCCCCAACGATCTTTCTAAATTAAATTTCATTCTTCAGGACTTCATCAAGCAGAGCAGAGAATCAGTCATCCTCTTCGATGGTGTGGAATACCTCATAACCCAGACAAATTTCAATGCTGTGTTGAAGTATCTACAGACACTCAAGGATATTGTGGTCATTGGAAATTCACGGTTGATCATTCCCCTCTATGAGCAAACACTGCTCCCCAAGGAATACAGCCAGCTACAGAAGGAATTCATCATACTCAATGTAGAATAATCCTCACATATCCTGTTCATTTTTACAAGAGTTTTACCAGTATCCAGGAGGTGGTAACTTTTCTGTGTCCTGACTATCTTCATCATCAATGCAGCCCCTTATCCTCAGAAAGAAACCGATCAATCTATATATATCCGGGCATAGATACCAGTAACAATAGAGGTAGATACAATGACCTGTAAAATGGAATGCACCATAAAAGGAAAAGATTCTGAAAAAACAGTAGCCCAGTTGATGGAAATGGCTAAAGATTACGGATTCATCTTCACAGGAGACACAGATGAAGGCACCTTCACCTATGAAGGAAAAGTTGATGCAGAAGGGGAATATACACGCTCAGGAAAAACCTTACTGATAACAGTCACCAAATATCCATTTTTCATTCCCTGCACCATGATCATCTCCGAACTCAACAAAATGCTTTCAGATTTTCTCTCCTGTGAGAAATCATAACCTCATAGAAGAGATTCTGTAAAGATCCCACATCCTATCAGTTTTCTTCTCCACATACATATACATTTAGATCTCATTTCCCTTATTCTTTTTATTATCCTGAGGAAATCCAACAATATCCAGGGTTTCAGAAGCAATGTGTATATTCGGGGTGCTTTCCAATTTTAGAAGAATATTCTGGCTGATTCGATTGCTTACCGCCCGTCTCTGGCGTACATCTGTGATGTAACGAAGTCGCAACACTATCCAGTTATCGGTAAGCCTGACAAATACTGCGGGTTCCACATCTCGTTCTAAAAGGTAGTACTTCAATCGTAATGTGGAGAGTTCCTGTTCGGCCTGTGTGATCATCTCTATCGTCACCTCTTTTACCAGGGTAATCATTGTTTCAATAGCTAATCGCCAGTCACTCTCATAGGTGATAGGAATTTCTATTTCGTCCCAGATGAAGGTATTATCCTTTGTATAATTGTAAATAGACTTGGATAACACGAAGCCATTGGGGATGACTGTCAGCCCACCTGTTGCCTGATCTCCTGCTATCCATCGTCTGAGCTCCAGCAATGTGGTATAAAAAATCCCAATATCTATAACATCTCCATAATTATCTTCTATCTCGATTCTATCCCCCACAGAATATATCTTTGTCAGGAATATGACAATGCCTCCTGTAAAATTTTTGAAAAAATCCTGTAATGCCACAGCCACCCCCGCTCCTACCAATCCATAGGTGACAATGAGGGTTTCTGTTTCTTCTACCCAGATGCGTATAATAACTAAAAAAAGCAGGGCCAGATACAATATGGAAACTGTTTTCCTGAAAGAATACCGGGTTTTTGAATCCTCAATCTGAGATACTACCCGTTTTTCAAAAATGGATTTAAAGGTGATATAGAGAATACTGAATGCAAGGAAAGTCTGATATCCCTGTAACAGGTACTCATGAGGATAGGTAGCATGGGCAATCCATAACACAATGGTGGCTGCAAGAAGGGCCGAGACTTTGATCACTTCTGAAAGGGTTACCATTCATGTAGAGATACATTGATTACCATTTATAATTTTCCTTCCCATCGACATTATAGGTAAAAATGTACATTTTTTTACATGCAGGGATGAGATTTGTTATATTGAAAAATATGATTCTTTTCATTTTCCTGGAAAATCAATACATATTTATGGAGAAAATACTATTCAATAATATGCTATATACTGATAAAACAATTGCTGGTGCTTTTTTCTTCTTTGCTGGTATTCAATCTGTACTATTGATGCTCATATCCGCCTGCCATTATCCTGGATACAGTATTTCTACCAATTACATCAGTGATCTCGGAGTGGGAACCACTGCTATCCTTTTCAACGCCACCATGATCATTCTCGGAGTGAGTACCCTCCTGGGTATGTATTTTGTTCATCGTGCATATTCATATAGGGTATTGACTGTGCTACTCATTCTCACCGGTGTGGGAGCTGTAGGGGTGGGAGTGTTTCCAGAAGATTATGGATTGATCCATGGGATTGCTGCCCTCACTGCATTCCTCTTCGGTGGGTTATCAGCAATCAGTTCCCATACCCTGCTTACATTTCCTCTCAACTATTGCTCCATCCTGTTGGGTCTCCTGGCCCTGGGAGCGCTGGTTCTATTTATAGCCGGCATCTATCTTGGGTTGGGTGTGGGTGGCATGGAACGCATGATTGCTTATCCCGTTTTGTTATGGGGTGTGAGTTTCGGTGGAGCATTAATGGGTTCAAAATAACGTAATCCCTGAAAGAAACCAGTATAATATTGAACGGAAAACCCTGTATCTCTGTATTCGATAATGAAAATAAGAAATAAGAAAAATAAAAAAGAAATATCATACATTCCTTCTGCCATCAACAAATATGGTATACTATTCTCATACTGGAAATACACTTTTCTCCTCTCCACATTACTGGAGAATGAATTCTGAAACAATCTAAATACATCCTGTAGTGCCCTCTCTCTATGTGTGCATCCTCCATCTCCCTCATTATTATGCTATTATTTAATTGTACTTTTTTGTCATGATATTTCAAAAATATATTATAAACTATAATTTTTGTCAATTTATCAATAAAATATATAAAGAATATTATCAATCTAATCTGTGATCATATGAAGGTTCCAGATGATGTACGAGCAGACATTCCCCTCACCTCGTCTCTTATTTATTTTGATAATGGGGCCACCTGTCTGACACCCCGACCCGTTGTAGAAGCCATGAATGAATATTATTTAGATTACAGGGCCAATATCCACAGAGGGGTTCACAGGCTTTCCAGAAAAGCCTCTGATAAATTTGATGAAGCCCGGGAAACAGTTGCCCAGTTACTGGGTGCTTCCTTTGAGGAGATTATCTTTGTGAAGAACACCACAGAGGCACTGAATTTTGTGGCCATGGGCTTACAGTGGAAGAAAGGAGATAAAATCGTGGTAACTGAATTGGAGCACCATTCAAATTTTTTGCCATTTTTCAATCTTCAGAATAAGGGTGTCATCCTGGATGTGATTCCCTGTAACACAGATGGATCATTAAACATGGATGTAGCAGCTGAAAAAATTCAGGGTGCCCGTCTGGTGACAGTTACCCAAATATCAAATATCCTGGGCTATTCCCTGCCCCTCCAGGAGATTTCCTCTCTCGCACAGGAGGAGGGAGCATTGCTCTGTGTGGATGCAGCTCAATCTGTTGGCCATCAGGAGGTCAATGTATCAGATATTGGGTGCAATTTCCTGGCATTCCCCGGTCACAAAGGGATCATGGGGCCTACTGGAATTGGTGTTCTCTATGTGGACCATGACCTTTTCTCAGAATTTGATCCTACACTCTATGGAGGGGGAATCATTACCGATGTTTCCCTGGATTCCTATTCCCTAACCCCTCCCCCGGCCCGATATGAAGCTGGAACACCCAATATCTCCGGTGTCATAGGATTAGGAGCTGCTGTGGAATATGTTCAGGCCATTGGATTTTCACGTATTGAAGCTCAGGAACAGGTTCTGGTCAAAAAAACACTCTCTTTATTTGATGAAATCCCCTCTCTCACCTGGTATGGATTTCCAGATAATCATTCTGGTGTGATCTCCTTCAATATATCTGGGATGGATCCCCATGAAGTGGCAAAAATACTGGATGAATCTGGAAATGTCATGGTACGATCAGGACACCACTGTGCCATGCCTGCCATAAAAAAGTTGGGAATTGAGGGAGCAGTTCGTGCTTCCTATCATTGTTACAATACACTGGAAGAAATCGATGTAATGGTAGACATCCTCAAATCCTTGGAAACCTGATGCTTCACACAAATTTAAATTTTTTTCTTCTTTTTACTATTCTTTAAAGGATTATTTTTTCCATTGATTTTTCCTGCTATAGATGTCTGGACAGAAGAGAGCCGTTATTACCAATCCCAACCCTACTCCAATGGCACCACCTGCTTCGATGGTATCTGCGAGCATACCGATTCCAGATCCCAGTATGATACTTCCTGCCCATAGTATTCCAAAGAGTGGATAATTCTTTTCCTTCCTGTCTTCCATACCTGGACACCTTCCTGCTCCATAAAAAAGTATTCCTCATGCTCATGTATGATGATCACAGAGAGTCTGTTCATGTAAAGAGAACAATTTCTGTGAACATAATATATTCAATGAATAGAACATGGAAATCCATATCTGAGTATATCTCCACATCCTTTATAGGGTATCCCTGTAATGGTGTATTATATGAAAAAAGACAATTCACAGAAAAGCCCAGTTGCCATGACAAAGAAGGATTTCATCCTCACATCCATATATGGAGGGTGCATCATTTCACAGATTATTCTGATTCTCTTGTTGGGTAATACTGAAAAAAATTCACTGCTTCTCATATGCGGATTCATATTCTTATTATTATTCTTCCTGTTTGGAGGTCTCCCTTATTCTGAATTCAAGAAAATGGGAGGTGTACCTCAAGGCAAAAGGTACATGGATACCACCAGACTGGTAGATACTGGTATTTACTCTGTGGTGAGGCATCCTCAATGGTTGAGCTGGATCATGTTCAGTATTGCTCTGGTATTGTTTGCACAACACTGGCTCAGTGCCGTACTCTGTGTGCTGGCAGTATCACTAATCTATGTACAAACTTACGAAATGGATACAGCATTAGTTGAAAAATTTGGGAATACCTATACTCAGTATATGAATGAGGTTCCCCGCATGAATTTCATCCTGGGACTCATAAGAATCTATAGGAGGAAGAATCTGTAATCTCATAGCATGCCTTCTCTGTTTACCATGCAGGACATAGCCTTTATTATTCAGGTATTGATGACTGGAGTGCTATTTTTCCATAGAAAAGGGTCTTCTATAATGATCCTGTCTTGTTGCCAGAGAGCTGGTCCTGCAGCACTGGTTCATATATGAACTTTTCTTACACCGTAGGCTTCAGGGCATAAAAAGCAGGCCAAATGCCTCTCCCACCGCATCCGGGAGGCCGTGTGCAATTCCACAGGGGATGATAGATCCAGTTTTTTCACGTACCAATCCAAAGGTCAATCCTCCAAAAAAGGTAAATAATCCCCACCACCAGGCATATTCATAGATTCCTTCCAGTGGATTGAAGGGGTTGAGAATATGTACACAGGAAAAAAGCAGGGATGAAATAATCACGCCATACCCAAACGTTACGCCCATGAAGGTGAAAGGTCGTCCAAATTCCTCATTGATTCGAGATTGGTAGTACCCTCTATACATGACTTCCTCACCAATCCCTGAGAAAATGAACTGCCAAAGCACTGTTGAACCAATTATGGTTATGTCCTTCCCGGCATACAGAGCAATCATGAGGGGAAGCGCCAGTAGCCCAATGAGTACCACAAAATTCATTCCTGCAGGCGGTGGATGTTCCCCATAATACTTTTTTTCAGCTTTCCTGAGATGGGAAAGCACAACTACCAAAACTGCTACCCAACAACAGGTTAAAAGCAGAGCACCCCTCATTTCAGTATACTCTATATTATATTTCCATAGAATCATGTATCCCATTCCATTGAGGAAAATTCCTGTAATCAGGGCAAAGATCAACCCAAAATTCAAATCCTCTCTCCATCGCTCAAGGGTGAGACCATATGATGAAAAATTCCTTTTTGATAAGAACAGTATGGTAAACGGGATGATAAAAAGAAGCGCTCCTCCGATATAACTCCAGTGCAATGTCTCAAATTCCCATTTCATTATATCTGTGGTCCTCATCCATATACCTATGATTCGAAATATCAAAAATACTGATACTACCTCAATGATTGATTTTCCTTTCATCCTTTCTCCTCCTGCTCTTCTGTATATTATCTATATGAGTTTGTCTTATCATGATCATAATGGTGCTGGTGATCTTGCTCCATTTATTTCTCTCACTCTCTGTTCCTCACCGTTCTGTCTGTTCACAAAGGATTTCACATTGAATCCTGATAGAGAGTGCCGATGATCTGGAAGTGTATGGACCCTGGCATTCTATCCCTCCCCATGATGACGCATTCATTCTGGCTGCTTCCGATGCCCCAAAGATTTTATACAGTACCCGAGAAAGAGCACAGCCAGACACAGTGCGCTGAATATCAATATCCATGAAACAAGAGGGTATCTTTCATCTATGAATCTCCATATACAGATGATGACATAAAGCAGGATGAGTGGGAAAACAATGACAGAGGAAAGACAATACAGCACAGTTTGTCCTGTAATATTGTGGGGATACTGGTCATAAATGTCAGCGAGAAGATTCATCCATTTTCCCATGAAAAAATGGATCCCTTCAATTATTCTGAAGGGAATACTCTTCAGATATGATATCCAGGATCCACTAACTTTATCCATTGCATTTTTCCCCTTTATAATGACTTTATTTCTTTTTTCGTATCAGTATGCTACCCAATCCTATCAAAACAGCTGTCATGAGGGTACCCATGCAGAACTGAGGTTGTGAAGGACAGCCAGCATTATTGATGTCACCTGCCTGATTGGGGCAATTATCCTCACAGTCGTTCACTCCATCATTATCTGAATCTCTGGGACACCCCCTGCCATCCACTATGGTGCACTCTGGATTATAACATTGATCGCGATCATCAGATACTCCATCTCCATCTGCATCTGGAAGAGGACACCCATCGTCTGGTCCTTGCTGGTCAGGGCACTGATCTTCACAGTCGTTCACTCCATCTCCATCTGAATCCAGAGGGCAGCCTGTAGAATCCACGATGCTGCATCCGGGATTGTAACACTGGTCCTCAGTATTGGGTACACCATCTCCATCTGTATCTTCTGCTGCTTCTGGACACCCGTTAAGAGAGGAGAGTCCTGCTACCTGGGGACATCTATCATCGCAATCTATCACTCCATCACCATCTGTATCTTTAGGACATCCCGTAGAATCCACAATCCTGCAACCGGGGTTATGGCACTGGTCAGTGCTGTTGGGAACACCGTCAGAATCTGAGTCTGCAGGTTCTTCACTCTGTGTGCTCACCCATTCCATAATGGAGAGCCCCAATCTTTCATTATCTCCATATGGCAGGAACCCATCATGGGCACCGAATCGACGGCTTCCACCCACCAGGAAATCCTTATCTCCAATAGCCACCACTTTCCCTCTTCCAAATTCTGCTGCAGCCAGGACCACCACATCTTCACCTTCTTTACCATCTGCAACAGTGGTAGAATTGCCAAAGCCTAAGGCTACTGCGGGGGAGCTGACATTCAAAGAACATCCAATAATATATCCCAGATCAAATATATTCCAGGTGACAGGGTGACGTTCAAAGGTCCTGATGATCACGAATCGTTTGGGGTCTTTATAGGTGAGTTCTGTATCGGGGACCTGATTTTCCAATTCTGGATCAGATACTACATCGCTGTCAAATTCTATGCCAAACATGGTAGATATACTATTTATAGGGTCCAGTATGTCCTCTGTTTCCATGATACCCCCTTCCTCTCCAAATATGATCAGACCTCCTCCACTCTCTACAAAGTCTCTGATTGCTTCTTTCTCATATGCTTTAAATTCCCTACTGGGTGTGAGGAGCACTAATGTATTAAAGCGCGAGAGAAGATGTGAATCGAGGTGTGTATCAGAAAATTCCACGATGTATCCTTTTGCTTCCAGGGTCCAGATGAATTCAGAAAACTGGAGACTGGGTTTCCATTGAGCATGGTATTCATCGAAAAGAACGCGGGTTTCCTGGTGCGATACATGATGGGAAGTACTCATCATGGAAAGAAAGACCACTGCAATTACCAAATAATAAATTCTGCTCTTCATTTTCATCCCTCTCCTCTTTCAAAGGGTGTTAATAAATGCTTTGCCACCAGATTTCTTCTCTGGGTATACATCCGGTGCGTTGTACCAGAATTCACGTATCTTTTAAATCTTGATTGTACAGAAATCGGTGGTGGTGTATGACCTGATATAAAAAAGCGTTAGTGTTACAATTATGCTGGTATATTTTTTCTCCATCTTCCTTGAATACAGAGTATCTTCATGTAAGTGTATTACAAGATATGTATATCAGCAATTTTTCAATTATGAGTGTTAATTGAAGAAAATAACAAACTCTGAAACCCTCTCTTCATAAAATTTAAATATACCTTTCAACGAGAGAGCTCATGCAAAATTCATCACAGAACGTGCCTGATGGAGAATCTGGAGAGCCACCTTCCAAAAACAGAATTATCTTTGCCTGGGCTGCAATGCTCATCACCAGTAACATAGCTATCATTATCTGGCGTGAACTCTTTTCAGGTGAACCTTCCTGGTGGCCCTGGATTCATGCAGGTGGATTGGTCATTGCGTGTGTACTCACCTTCATGCACGACGAATTGAAACCAGTACGGAAATTCAGCTTCATTCTGCTGATAATCTTTCTTCTGGGCTTCGGAGGTGGGTGGAAATGGGGTCTTATCTATGTTATTCGTTCCAGTGCCACCTGGACCCACTGGGAGAGTCATGCACCATGGGCTGTATCTGCTGTAGCTACCCATCTGCTCAGGCTCCTGCCTGCAGGAGTTATCATGCTTTTTTTGATTCTCACAGGATTAAAGCGGTCTGATTTTTTTCTGGTGAAAGGGAAAATCGATGCGCCGGTAGAACCCTCCCGATTGCTGGGTATGAAAAAACCTGAACCCTGGACACGGACGGGAAGTATTTTTGCTGTCATTTTCGCCGTATTTACAGTTATATTTCTGGTACTTACCTGGAAGCCTTCTCTATCTGATTTCATCGATGTCATACCATTACTCCCTGTTACTCTCCTCATCGCTGCCATGAATGCCTTCAATGAGGAATTCACATTGCGTGCTGGACCTCTCTCTGTACTGGTACCTGCCCTGGGGAAGCATCAGTCACTCATGATTACTACAGTGTATTTTGGCTTGGGTCATTTCTATGGTGTCCCCAACGGCATCCCCGGTGTTCTATTGTCAGGATTTCTGGGATGGTTTCTGGGTAAGAGTTTGCTGGAGACAAAGGGATTTTTCTGGGCCTGGTTCATTCACTTCCTTCCAGATGTGGCTATATTCACCTTCTATGCCATGAATATTTGAGAAAAAGAAAACTGAACATCTGCAGGAAACTGGAATACCTGTATTCTTCTCTTCTTTTTTTCATTTTACATCCTGTTTCCCGGAATACATCTATCATCTCTTATGGTGGAACCCCACCGCTCACATTAAATGAATTTTGAAATTTTTTTCAGTATGGTAGAATCTTCTATCAATCGCTGCACCAGATGATGGTTCTCGAATATGATGGCATTGGAACGACAGAAATCCCAGCACGTCATACACTGGATACAGTTTTCTATACAGTTAATCTCTGGTGGATCACCCGGGGTTTTCGCTGGTATAATCACAGGTTCTGATGTATCTTCACCTGATTGTGGGCAGACCAGGATGCATTCACCACAACTCACACACCGGTTTTCATCCCGATGGATATGTAATTCTTTCATTATCTCCACTCCTTCAATACAACACCTTGATGATCGACACATTCTATGAGGAACTGGTGATCACCCATCCCATGAGTTGAACAAGAAATACATGGATCATAGGCCCGAACGACCATTTCCAGCTTATTGAGTTCTTCTTCTCCTGGATCACTGTTGGATATCAATTTTTTTGCTGCCTGAGTCAGTGATTCATTGATGCCACAGTTATTGTGCTGTGTGGAAACTACCAGCGTTATGTTCTGTGCTTTTCCCTGTGTATCCAGGTGATACTGATGAACCAGTGTACCACGGGGAGCTTCTACAACACCTATTCCTATTCCCTCTCTGATTTCAGGTTGGCTGTAGATATCTCGTGAGGTGATCCCGGAATCGTTGAGAAGCTCTTTAGCACGTTCCAGAGCATACACTATCTCAATAAATCGGGCATAGTGATAGGTGAGGGTTTTGTGAACAGGATGGTCCCATCGATTGCGAAACCAGGTGAGTTCAGATTGTGCCAGAGGGGTGGAAATTGAATCTATATTATTTATACG
>Ga0180437_10001435_pt1 | contig 40838 bp, 58 predicted proteins | sample SS_ome_4_FD_132410 | JGI IMG/M metagenome (GOLD analysis project Ga0180437, IMG submission 132410) | Hypersaline lake sediment archaeal communities from the Salton Sea, California, USA - SS_3_D_1 metaG | ecosystem: Environmental > Aquatic > Non-marine Saline and Alkaline > Hypersaline >...
CCACGCTCACAATTAGGCCACTGAATGATGATCCTTGCCGCTTGCATAGTTGGTCTATGGCCGTGAATAGGAGCCGGTCCCACTCTTCCGGGTTTGATCCCATCCAACTAGGTATATTTTGCTCAGAGCGTCCGGACCCGCTATACTGCGAGACAGACATATAATTGACTAGTTCCACCGTGATCCCCCGTGCCCACCGGTAAAGGGTGACCTGTCCGTGCTTTAGTTTGCAGTCTGCCATACATAGATCGAACATGGCCATGGCGTGAAAGTTGTCCGTGGTGGGGGGCACGTTGCGGGGATTCACCAAGTACACATCTGGGGCATGGTGTGCGTTAAAATCGATCACGGTTGGCGATCATTTCTAGAGCGTCTTGCTCACTGACTAAATCGGATTGAATGATAATCCCGAGTTCTATGGCCTTCATCACGGCCTTGGTCTTTTTGGGCAGTTTGCCCGGAAGGTTCAGCTTTTGATAGATTGTGCTCCAATGGTTCTTGACGGTTTGGTGATGGATTCCCAGATATTGCCCGGCCTGTCTAGAGGTTAATTGAGCGCACTTGAGCACGTCTGTTTCCCGTGGTGTTAAGGGCTTGATCAAAAGAGAATAGGGAAAGTTGGGTGAGCTCCTGGCATCCAAAAACGTGTACCTCAACTTTGGCCCGCCTGGCCTTGCTTACCATGTCGGCGGTTCCGCCTGTCAGTTCGTGGGTAAAGGCCCACACGAGATCCGGCTTGCCCTCTTTGAGCATCCGGGTATTGCGAATTGGTCCGGCCTGGTTGCCGTATCTTGGCCAATCAGCCGGATAGGGATCTTGCTCGTACATGAGCACGTCCGCCCACTTGCGGGCAATGGCATCCGCACCGTCTGGGTGGGCTCCGTGAATGATAATCGACTGGTCGGGCAACAAGAAGATTTGAGCCAAGATCAAGTCTTCATCGGTCCAGGTTCTGGAGCCGCAAATAAGCACCCGCACGGGCGGCCTGGGTGTGGGTTCGTGGCACTTTTTGGTGTCTTCAGGTTCCAGCTTGGCACCGTCACTATCCGGCTTGCGTGTCTTGGCCTTGGCCATGTGGTTATTGTCCCCTCAGTAGGTTGTACATAAAATCAAAGTAATCCGGATCTGACCGGGCAAAGCCGGCGGCGTCCTTGTATAGCTCTTCCAGTCCCATAGAAACGATCTCGGTTGCGTACATGCCCCGTGATTTTGATTGATAGACTTTGCCCATGTACGGGCTTTTGAACTTGTCCACCTTGGTGATCTCGTAATCGTCATAGCCCATGCCCGGCCTGGCATCTCGCATCTTGATCGGCCTTTCGCCGCTCGTTCGCCGGTTTAGGAAGTTTAGGGCTTTGGTGTGCACGTCCCGATCACGGTCTTCCAGCCAATGGCCCAACTCGTGAAGCATGCTTGTCCGGCCTGAAGTGGTTGCCAGTCCGATGGTACCGGCGTCCGCTCCATAGCCAAAGGGCGTATAGAATGCCCTGGCGTCCCTGGTCCGGACCACTTCCGCTTCATTGTCCATTTCTAGCCGGTTGCTCACTAGCCGGTTAAAGATATCCACGCCCGCTTGTGCTTCTGTCCGGCCCTTGCGTAGGCTTCCCATGTCAAGTTCCACTTCCGCTTGTTGATCTTTGGGCAGTTCCAGGGCTTGAAGGGCGGCTTCTTGCCGTTGGTTCATCACGGCCTTGATCTCGGTTGACTGCCTGGCGTGTTCGGTCCACATCTTTTCTAGCTTGAGCCGTCGATCAAGAAATTCAGCATCTAGAGCGTCCATCTCGGGATCGCCCGGTTTGTAGCCCTTTTCATACAACTTTAGTTTTTCCTGGATAAGTGGGCTTGTATACTCTTCCCGGTAGGCTTCGATCTCTTTTTCGTATTCCCTTTGAGCCTTGCGCAACGCCTGTTCTTTGGCCTTCAGCTTGTCGTCTTGTTTGATAATCTGAGCCCTGGCCGTGGCCGCTTCCTTTGTGGCCGCTTTTTTCTTCTTGGTTTTTGCCCGTTCTCTCCGGAGCCGGTGCACTTCCCGTGTTTTGTCTTCCGGTGTGGCATCCGGTCCAAGTCCAAGTTGCCGATGGCCGCCCCCTGGAAGCGATCCGCCCCGTTGGCCCCGCCGTCCTTTGTGGAAATAGTTGCCGCTCGTATCGGAGCCCTTTTGTACTCCGGTGGGCCTTACCGTCAGCCACCCGAGATACCACGCCCCTGCTTGCTTGTTCATAGAACGGATCCTTTTGGCGGTTCAAGTGGTTGCTCTTGTTTGATAATCTTGCCCCCATAGGTTTCTATGGCTTCCGTGGCGGCATTCAGATCGGGATCGGGATCGTCGCCCGGTCCATCGGGATCAAGCCTGGCGTTAAGCACCCGCTCCAGCTTGGGGTTTTTGCTTGCCCACTTGTAGCCGTCGATCACGGCCAACCGGTTTTTTTCCTTGCTCGATAGTGCGATTGTGGGATCAAAAAGTACGGCTATCATCACCGCCCCCTGAGAAGGTCATACATAAAATCAAAGTAATCGGGATCGGCCTTGGCAAAACTCACGGGATCGAACATTTCTTGTATCCCCATAGAAACGATCTCGGTTGCATAACGGCCAAGAGTTTCACTATCGTAAACCTTGCCCATGTACGGCATGGAAAATTTGTCCGGCTTGGCGATCTCGTGCTTTTTATAGCCTTTGAACTTGGTCAGATCGCCCAACCATTGCGCCGTTTCGCCCACGGTGCGCCGGTCCAGGAAGGCAAGGGCTTTTTGGTGGATGGCCGGATCTCGATCTTCCAGCCAATGCCCCAACTCGTGAAGCATGGTTATTTTGCCGCTACTGGTTGATAATCCCACGGCCCCGGCATCTTCTGGCCGCCACGTGAAGGATTGTGGAACATAATGTGCCCGCCTTTTACTGACCCGGACCACTCTGGCCGTTTCGTTGTTCACGGTGCCGGTGCCCACCAACTGGTTGAAAGCGTCCACGGCCTCTTGTGCTTCTTGTTTGCCCTTGCGCAACTTTCCAAAGTCCAATTGCACGTTGGCTTGTTGATCTTTGGGCACGGCCACATGTTTCATTCCGAGTTCTCGCAACTGCTGTTGATACTCCCGAACATTACCCATGTGGGCCATATGCTCATTCCACAGATCCGTCGCTTCCCCATTTTCCAACCGGGTTATCTCTGCAAAAGTATCCGCAAATTCATCAGTGCCATAGGTCATGCCGTTTAGCTTGTTTTCCAAGGGCACAATGTTTTTTTTCCGGAATTGTGTCAAACGGGCCAAAGCAAGATCCGATTGTTGTCTTTCCTTCTTGATGGCGTGGTCCAACTTTATGGATTCAAAGATCATCAAAGTACGGGCTTCTTCAGCCATTGGCCCTTTTGGCCGCTTCTTTTTTGCCGCTTGCGCTTCCCGGTGTTGGGTGATCGTTTGCTCGATCTCTTCTCTGGACATGGCCGGTGTCACGCCAATGGCAGAATGACCCCCGCCCGGAAGGGAGCCGCCCCGTTGGCCCTTGCGGCCTTTGTGGCCATAGTTGCCCGAGAATTGCGATCCCCGTTGCACTACACGCCAACCAAAGTACCACGCCTGGCCTTTTGCTCTAGATGTAAGGTTCATAGTTTGGCATCCTTGGGCGGATACGGTCTTGGCTCTTCTTTGATAATCTTACCGCCCCACCGCTTGATCGCCGCTTGCGCCGCTTGCATATCTGGATCGGGCACTTCACCGCCCGGCCCATCGGGATCAAGATCCGAGTTCAAAACCTTTTCAAATAGTTTATCCTCACATGCCCACTGCCACCGATCGATCACGGCCACACATCCGGACATTTTGCTATCTAATGATAATAATCCATCAAAGCGCACGGCTATCATTGTTACTGTCCTCTGAGCACTGAGATCATAAAATCAAAGTAATCGGGATCTTTTTTTGCAAAGTCCGCCGCATTGCTATACAGGTACTGAAGCCCCATAGAGATCACTTCGGAGCCGATTCCGTACTGTTTTCCCACATAAGCATCTTGGAATTGGTCCGGCTTGGCCACTTCGTAATCTTTATAGCGTGAATCGCCGGTGAGCACGGAAAGTTTTTGTGCTGTTTCGCCCGCCGTCCGCCTGGCCAAGAAGCCTTGTACCCGTTGGGTGATCTTGGGATCACGGTCTTCCAGCCAATGACCCAACTCGTGGATCATGGTTTTGGCACTGGCTATGGTAGACAAATGCACCCCGCCCCCCGCCGTCACGGTTATATCTTCACCGCCCGCAACCCCGGCATAGGTGCGTGTTACCTTATCCCGGTAAAAGGATCGTGCCCTATCAGTGCGTTTCACTTCCACCTTTTGGCCGTTCACGGTGCCAGTCCCGCAAAGCTTGTTAAAAACGTCTAGCCCCTTTTGGGCTTCTGCCCGACCCTTGCGCACTTTAGTGGTCATCTTGACGGTTGCCCGTTGGTCTTCCGGCACGGCTACAATATCAATTCCGCCTTTTGCACGTTGATAGTTAAGTTCTCTAACTTCACGATTTAGCCGCTCGTACTCTTCTAAAAACCTTTTTCGCCCTTCACTTGCTACTTCCCACTCAACCCGCAAGCGATCATAGTTTTCAGTGTCGCCCGCCGCTTTATATCGGTTTAGATCATCAACCATACCATTGGCAGTATCTTCATAGTATCTTACACCACGCCATGCTTCATCTCGCTTTTTTCTTCCCTCTTCAATCTGAGCATCTATGTTAGCAACATGACGTTCAAGCTGTTTTCTAAGGCGTGGCCCCGGTGCCTTCTTTTTGCCCTTCTTGGCCGCCGTCCTGGCCCGTTGGGCATCCACCGCCGCTTGTATCTCGTCTGTTGACATGGCCGGTGTAATGCCAATGGCACCGTGCCCACCGCCCGGAGCCGATCCCCCACGCTTGCCTTTTACGCCCTTGTGGCCCCAGTTCCCGGACTTGGACGATCCCCGTTGCACAACACGCCAACCAAAATACCACGCCTTGCTATTCCTGGTTCTGGGTGCGGGGATCATAGAATCATTCCTTTGGGCGGATACTCGGGCAAGTCTTCTTTGATAATCTTGCCGCCAAACTTCTTGATCGCCTGGTTGGCCGCCCACAATTCAGGTTGGGGAATGGAGCCGCTTGGGCCATCGGGATCCATCATGGCATTCAAGGCTTCTTCAAAAGTTTTGTCTTCACTGGCCCACTTCCAACCCTTGATCACGGCCACGGTGCCCGGCTTGCCTAGTTTATCGCTCCAGCCAAAAGGGAATTCTACAGCAACCATGTTACTTACCTCTCAGTGTGCTATACATAAAGTCAAAGTAATCCGGATCATTCTTGGCAAAGGCCACGGGTTGAGTATACATCTTTTCTAGGCCCACGGATAAAATCTCTGTAGCCGTGATCCCCTTGCCTGTCTCGGTGTATACTTTGCCCGAGTAGGGATCCATGAATTGGTCCGGTTTGGTGACTTCGTGATCGGGATACCCTTCGTGGGGAAAAATCTTGTTTAACTGTTGGAAGCTTTCCCGTTTAGTGCGCCGTTGCCAGAATGATAATGCCTTGCTAAATGCGGCGGGATCGTGGTCTTCCCACCAATGTCCCATCTCGTGCACCACGGAAGCAGTTTTGGAATAGGGTGTTAGGGAAGCGGTTTTAGTGCCATCATTGTAAGAAGCCCGGCTTTTGTTTGTTTCCACCACTTTCAGGGTTTTGCCGTCCATGGTGCCGGTGCCCACTAGTTGGCTGAAGACTTGCGCCCCCACGCCCACCGTATCTTCCAGGTCTTTGCCCGGCTGAATGTCCAAGTTAAAGTTGGCCCGTTGCCCTTCCGGCACGGATAAACTGTCTACCGCTTTTTGTTGTAACTTTAGATTCAAGTTTTGGGCATAGGTCAGTTCTGCACTAGAGCCCTTGAATAGTTGCGTCCTTTGGGCTTCAAAAGGTTTAGCTTGCTCTTTGAGCGCCGCATATTCCGGATCGTACATCTTTTGCCGTTCTTTGGGCAACGCTTTCATTTGGGCATAGAGTGGTGCAAGGTGTTCCGTGATCAAGTCAGATCGTTGCTTGTCTAGAGCCTTCGCCCTGGCCTTGGCATCGGATATCTGTTTGATAATCGGAGCCACGTCCCGGAGCATCTTGGCCCGTGCCCGTTTGGCTTCCTTGGCCGCCACCTGGCCTTCCCGGTGTGCACCAATGGCCTGATCGATCTCTTCACTAGACATGGCCGGTGTAATCCCGATCGCGCCATGTCCAGCCCCTGGAAGGGAGCCGCCCCTTTTGCCTTTCCGCCCCTTGTGCTTCCAATTGCCGGACTTGGACGATCCTTTTATGACTGGCCATCCCCAGTACCATGCCCCTGAATGATAATCCCTCATGGCCTGTCCCTCATAAGGTTATAGATGAAGTCAAAGTGGCCCGGATCGTCTTTTGCAAACTTGGCCGGATCGGTATACATGAATTCAAGTCCCATAGAAACGATCTCCGTGGCATAATGCCCGGCCCCCGGATCTGTGTATGCCCGGCCCACATAAGGATCTGCAAACTGGTCCGGCCTGGTTATCTCGTAATCGGCATACCCGGCCCCCGGCTTGATATCGGCCATTTTCTGAGCCGGATCTTTTTGTGTCCTACTTAGCAAAAAATCCCTTGCTTTTGTGAACACTCCTTTATCCCGCTCTTCCAGCCAATGACCCATCTCGTGAAGCATAGATGTTTTGCTAGAAGTCGATCTTAGTATGCCCGGCCCTGAAGAGTAAAGCACGATCCGGCCAGTCCCCCCGAGTACAAGGGGATCGTACCCGGCCCTTGACTTATCGTAAGTTTCTACGGTCACCGCCGTGCCGTCCATCGTGCCCCGGCCAAAGAGCCGGTTAAAGTCGTCTAGTCCTTCTTGCGCCACTCTCTCAATCGTTGGATCTTTGGTCCGCAACTGCACCTTGGCCCGTTGCTCTTCCGGCACTTCAATCAGCTTCATAGTTGCTTCCCGCAAGCCCTCTTCATATGGCTTTATTTCCTTGCGGATAGCCTTTGCTTCATTCCGATATTGCGCCGTTACCGCTTCATGTTTGCCGATCTCTTCCCTCAAAGCCTGGTATTCTGGATCTTCCCGGAGCGCCGGACCCCCACCCCCGTGTTTTTGCCTCAAAGCTTCAAACTGTTCATACAATGGATCAAGGTGCTTGTCGCTATAGGCGGATGATTTTCTATAAAGGGCTTGCTCTTCTGCTTCAAGTTTTGTGATCCTATCCCTCACGGCATTATCCAACGCGATCACCTTATTGCGCACCTGCTCCGCCGTAAGCGGCCCTTTAGCCTTGCCCTTCTTGGCCGCCTGTCGCTCCTTGTGCCGATTGATAATCTTGTCTTTGCCCTCTGGGGATGTGTTGGCCGTGATCCCAAGTTGAGTATGGCCCCCGCCTGGAAGCGATCCGCCCTTCTTGCCCTTGCGGCCTTTGTGCCCATAGTTACCCGAGAATTGCGATCCCTTCCCAACCAAGATCGCCAAAAGGTAAGCAGTTAAGGCGGACTTGCTCACTTGGATGTTGCGCATGGCGTGCTCCCTACTGCACAGACTTGGCCGGCGGGGGCGGCCCTTGGTCCTCTTTGATAATCTTGCCCCCACCCAACGCTTCGATCGCCCTATCCACCGCCGTCCGCTCTGGTTGTGGATCGGCACCGCTTGGGCCATCTGGATCAAGCCTGGCGTTCAAATAGGCTTCCAGCTTGGTGTTTTTGCTTGCCCACTGCCAACCGTCGATCACGGCGATCAACTGCTCTCTAGTTTCGCCGTCCATCGTTCCCTTGGGGAATTGTACAGCTATCATCTTACTTTCCTCTAAGTAGGTTCAACATAAAACCCATGTAATCCGGATCTTCTTTTGCGAACGTAACCGGATCGGTGAACATCGTTTCTAGCCCCATAGAAATGATCTCGGTTGCATATCTGCCAAGTTTCCCATATTCGTACACTTTTCCAGAGTATGCAGACATAAACTTATCCGGCCTGGCAACTTCGCTTCTGCTAAACCGATAATTAGGCATGAGCCTTGATAGCCGTTGGGGGCGTTCCCCTTGGGTTCTCCGATCCAAAAAATCATAAGCCTTCTTTTGTACTGCCGGATCGTTATCCTCAAACCAATGGCCCAACTCGTGGAGCATCGTGGTTTTGCCGCTCTTGGTTGATAATCCCACTTTTCCGGGCTCTTTCACGCCAAGTTTCCCCAGTGCGTTAGGCACATAGTGCGCCCTTCTGCTACTAGTCCGGGCCACACCGGCCACTTTGCCGTTCACGGTCCCGGTGCCACATAGCCGGTTAAAGATATCTAGCCCGGCTTGCGCCTCTTCTCGACCCTTGCGCAACCGGCCAAAGTCCAATTGTACCGTACTCTGTTGATCCTTGGGCACTTCCAGGTATGTCAATCCCGCTTCCCTCAGTGCCTGTGATGCTTCAGCGCTTTCCCGATAAGCGGCGGTTTCTTCATCTCTGAGCGTATCTATCTTTTGCCGGATCTCTTCATATTTCTGTTCCGCTTCCGATTGCTCTTGAACACTCCGGCCACTGGCTTCCGGTGACCACCTGCTATACTTCCAACTCTCTGTTTGAAGCTCTGTGATGGTTTCCCTAGAAGACTTGATCTTGGCTTCCGCCGCCTCTTTTCTGGCCTGAAGCTCTTTGGTGCCTTCAATCATAGCCGCCATGATCACTTTGGGATCGTTTGGATCGGCCACTGGCTTGGGCTTGGGTTTTGGCTTCGGTTTGGGCTTTGGCTTGGGGGTGGGTTTCTTGTCCACGGGCTTTTTCTTCTTCATAGCCCGCTTTTTGGCCATCATTCGCCTGTGGTGGGCGATAGCCACCCGCTTTTCATCTGGGGTGGATATGGAGCTAATGCCTAGCATCTTGTGGCCGCCGCCTGGCAAAGAGCCGCCCCGGTATCCGGGAATGCCCTTGTGGAAGTAGTTTCCAGACGTATCCGATCCCTTTTGTACAAGGGAGCGCAACACGACCCAACCAGCAAACCATGCACTTTGTGCTTGATTATCCATTATTCATACCTCAGTTTTTGCGCAAAAACTAAGCAACTGCTATACACTTTTATGCTCCCATTATACCATGTTTTGGGCCTGTTTGGAAGAGCCATTGATAATCTAGCGCCGTTCTGGCAACGCTTCCGGCCACGCCTCACACCTGGCATTGCTCAACCGGCAATACTGTTCTGATAGGTCAATGCCGATCACGTCGCAATCTTGATCCAGCCCGGCAAGCAATGTTTGCCCGGTCCCTGCAAAGATATCCATCACAACCGGCCTTTTGATTTCTTGGCCCTGGCACTCGCACGTGGGCTTCCACCCGGTTGTGATGTATTCAGCCGTGGCCGCCTGGCCCCGCTTCGTGGTTCGTTGGCCACTAACAGAATGCCCCCGGCCTTCTTTGGCGTCCTGCTCGTAATCAGCCCAATCCCGGCCCAACAACTTGGCATACTCTGGGCTTGGTTTGATAATCCGCTCGTATGGAGCGCCGCACCCGGAGCAAACCCCGTGCCTTGAGGTACCGGCCCGGATAGCTCGATCGGGCAATGCTCTGGGGAAAGTGGCAAAGTGCGCAACTTCTTCACCGCCCGGCAAAATATAGGGCTTGTGCGTTTCAGGGGGCACCCGCCATACTGTCAAAGCGCCCCGGCCATCATCCCGGATCGCTTGCCGGTCCCAATAGTAGCGATCGGACTTGGAACACACCATGAGGTATTCATGCGTCATCGTGCACCTGTCCAACTGGCTCCCTGGCATAGCGCCCCCGGCCATCACAAGCCTGGCCACGGCCTTTTCCGCCCGCTTTAGAGCCTTGTCCGTGTCCGTGTCCAGCCCAAACAAGCTTCCACTGGCCGCCTGGCGAACGAATGATAATGCTTGCTCAACTTCCGCTTGCGCCTGGCGTTCCTGCCTTGACCGGTCCAAAGCCTTGCACCATATTATGTCATTCCGGAGCCACCAACCATCTTTTTGGAGCGCCAACGCCAACCGCCACGGCACCCCCATCAAGTCTTTGGCCTTCAGCCCGGCCCCCTTCAGTTTGCCATCAAAGTAAGAATCCCCCATGTCCACCCATAGCGTTCCGCTTGGATGCAATACCCGCCTAGATTCTGCAAAGATCTCCACCAAGTGCGCAATAAAGAGATCAAGGGTGGGCTCCAGCCCCAAACACCCCTTCCAGCCATCACCCCAGATCGTGGGCGGTAACCCAAAATCCCGCATGGCCCAATACGGCGGGCTTGTGAAGATGATATTCACACTGTCATCTTGAAGCTTACGCAACCACTCCAAAACATGGCCCGGCAACACTTGCCATCTAGCCACCATGCCCCCTTTGCGCTTTTAACCAAGCACACATAGCCCCTACATCACGAATAGTCATATCTGTATAGCCATAACTGTCCAACTTGGAAATTTGTTTTAGGGTTAAATGCCCAAACACCACAAAAGCACTTGGGAAGCCCGCCGGCCCCCGCTTCGTGGGCACCCGGATAAAAACCCCGTTCTCTTTACGTGCAAAATGCTCCCGGAGCACAAACTTCAACCGGCCCCGGATAAACACGACCATATTGGCATAGGGCACGTTGTCTTGCCACCATGTGGTACTAGTCCGGGCGGGCACCAAACATACCACTGTTGTGTCCGGCTTAGCGCCTTCCACCCTGGCTTTGATCATCCATTGATCGATCAACCGTTTCCGGCCATAGGGCGGATTCATAAAAGATAGCCCGCACCAAGGTAATGATAATCCATTGTCCCATGGTGTGTAAAACTTGGGTGCTATCGTTGGCCACAAAGAGCAAACATCAAGATCCCACGGGAAAAGTGGGGCAAGGTCTGTTACCATCTCGGGGGGCGTTTCCCAATTGCCGTTCTCTGAAGTAAAGTGTACTTTATCCATCTCGATCCTTTTCATATTCCCATGCCGCCGTTATCCAGTCCCCATGGCCCTGGCGCTTCAACTCTTCCAACCCGCACCACTTTATTGGCCGCCGCCGATCGTGGATTGCATTGCGCCTTACGATCTCGGCAATAACCGGCCCCGGCCACGTGTACACTTCAATAAAGTTTGTTCGTTCTCGTTTGGTCCTGAAACGCCCGGCACACGGCACCGCTTCTTCCCTAACCCACCGGCCAAGTGTTTCGTGGCGCATCTTTATAGCTTTGGCTATATCAGAAACAGGCATAGCACCTTCCGGTACCTCACTTGTACTTGAATAGCCGATGTTTGATAATGCTCGATCCCGATCTGCCTTGATTAGTCCAAAATATGACCGGGCCTCTTCTTCTTCAGCAACCCATACCCACTTTGGGTTTGGCCAACCATCCGCCCAATACCGCACCCTACGGGCAGAAGGCAACTTTTGATCTATATGTTGCATAAAATAATTGCTTAACTCGTATTCTTTGATCACCTGATAAAGGATGACATAGCCTTCAGATATAGTGTACTGCTCTTCCAGGTATTCTATGTGCTCCAGGTCCAAAAGTTGCATGGCCCGATGTTGCCAAAAAGAAGTTAGTTGCTCCCTGACACTCTTAACAAAAGCCGGGTGATTCTGAGCGGCCCACTCTTGTCCACGTGCACTATTGAAATGATAAAGCCGATCATCCGACATGCCGCCACTGCCTTTCATCTGGGCAAGGCCCGCAAATGCGATTCATGAACAACTGGAAGCGGACGATCTCCCACCACAATTCTAGATCATTGCGGCCAATTGCCTCTAATCTTTTTGTTACTTGATCATCTATCTTCAAGATCGGCAATTCCTTCACCTATATGCTCCCACTGCTCTTCATCCGGGCACGGTCCACAAAGCTTGACCATGTGCAACTCATATTGAAGCTTTTCTATATATAGCTTGAAGTTCGGCACCCCATCCACCAAGATCACGCCTTCCGGCACCCCATCACACGGATATACCGGCACCTTCATCCCAGACTTGAGCACGATCACTTCCGGCCACGGCGGCGCTTTTGATAATTTCTCCATAGCCCACCGGAAGAGGCTGAATGTTTCAGTAGCCGCTATTGGTCTGGGAGTGGAGCCGCCCCGTTGTCCGGGGCGGCCCCGATGGCCATAGTTTCCGGAGCCCGATCCGCTTCTCACTTGTGCAACCGATAACGGATCATGCGCTTCATCACGTTTTGGGCGTTTTGTTCATTCAGTCCAGCCGGTTCCGCCACTTTTTGCACCGCCGCAAAGCGCACCAAGTCCACCGTAGCATTGACCACACCGATCACTTCAGCCCCATAACCCATAGTGGTCAAGAAGGCCATAATGGCCGTGAGCACCAAAGTGACAACCGGTTGAGACTCGGGCGGCAAGATCACACCCATGGTCTGGAGCCCGATCAAAACGGTAACCCCGGACATCAAAAGCGCCAAGATCGCACGCTTCCACCGCTCTGACAACTTGGGAAAAAGTTCCGTTGTGACCAACTTCCAGATCGCCAACACGATAGCAAACAAGTCAAACCCAAAAAGCAAATTCCCTTCCATAGTCCTGTTTTCTCCCTTTGAATGATAATCCGGCTTGTGCCTATGCTATCGCTTCGGCCTGTTCATCCACCGGATAGGTACCACTGGCCACGTCAAACCACGCCCGCAAGAGCCCCCACGGGGTTCCCTGCAAGGTCACGATGGCCCACAATACACGCACCAACTCCAACGCCTTTTCTTTCCCGGACACTGCTCCTTTCCCTTCTAGAGCGTGATCACACGCTCGGGCATTTGTTGCAACGCTTTCACCCACCCAAAATATGCGCTTCTGGGGCGGGGATCTGACATCCATGAGGTATTAGGTTCATCGATCCGCAACGCCTCTTCCACGGTCAAAAGCCGGTCAAACGGATCGGTTTTGATAATCGGCTTCCACGGCTTCTTGCATATTGTGCCCTTGGCAGTCACCCACCACACTTCTTTTTGCTCAAGTAGAGCATTGTACACGTTCATCGTGGCTTGCACGTCCTGGCCAACATACTCCAGACATAGATCTTGTGCGGCCCTGCTCCCGGCAAAGTGATTGTTATGGCCATCCTCAAAGAATCCGGCAATGTCTTCCAACTGCTCCGGGCTTGCCGTTGACAGGTCACCGGACCACAAAAGGGGAGCCAACGCCCCATGCATGCCCTTGGTTTTGCCTTCCACCCGGAGCCCTTTGGCCGCCTTTTCCAGCCCGATCATGTACCCCCGCTTACAAACCATCTGGAAGCCCGGATCGATATGCGCCCCCATGGCCATCTTGCCGACCTGCATGGCCCACGTTCGATCTTTGCACTCTTCCGCCAACACGTCAAAGTCAAAGCCAAGTCCGTTCCAGGTCACCACATAATAGCCCCGATTGATAAAGCCCTGCAAGTAGGCTACCAATTGATGCACCTGGCCCGGATTCATCTTGTCACCAAAGGCAAAGTTACCCCCCGTGGTCAAGTTCTGGCCATTGTGCCAATGTTTCATCTGGCCTTCACTGGTCAAGGTTGCGGCACAAGAGATCCCTAGCGGCCTTTGCTCCGACCATTCCACCCCATCCACCATGGGTTTTGCGATCTCTAAGTCAAACGCGATCAACTTCATCCTTCTATCCCTTCTAAAATTGGCCTGTCAATCTCTCGACAAGTGCCCGGTCTTCATCGGTTATAGGCTCTTTGATAATCAGATCCGGATCCAGATCGATGACCCGCTTCATTTCTGCCAAGAGTTCATTTAGATCAAAGTTCATGGACTTTTGCCCGAGATAAAACCACGCCGCCGCCCGGATCAATCTTGGGCTATGGTTGCCAAGACGTTCCAGGTAAGCGGCGGCCCACTTGGGTAACTGGGCACTATAGGTCTTGATAATCGCCGCCTCTTGGCTTCGTTCGCCAACATCTTCCGGCCCAAAAGCTTGAAAGAACGCTTCCAGGGCTTCAGCTAACCATATGCTTTGTGTGCGCCCCCTGGCCAACGCATCCAAAACAGGATCATCCACCCCCCTTGTAAACCGGGCCTTGTATTCTATCATGAAACTCTCCTGAATTTATACGGCGCAAAAGCCCGGAAGCCCACGGCATTTGACCATTCAGCTTCTTCCACCGGCCTGGCGATATCCCCATACTCAGCTTGAAAATACTGCCATGTGTAATAGGAGCCGCCACCACAAACGTGCACCGATTGCAACCCCATCACATCACGCCACGCCGATCGCAACTCAGATATGATCGATTCTGCCAACACTTCCGCCGCCTGGCCGATCACTGGGCCAAAGTCGATCGTGCCCTTCCCAAGTGCCGCCTTGCCATCCCGTAACGGTCCATCCAGCCGGAAATAGCTCACGTCCTGGCCGTGCACGTTTAGCATGTGGGCCTTGAGTGCCGTCAAAATGGCATGTACCCCGACCTGGCGAGAAAACGATCTTGGCTCTATAAACCGGGAATCCCTGAACCATACTACATCCGTGGTAAACATCCCGATATCCACCACTGCATGATCGCCTCTGAGCAAGTCAAGATCCTTGGGATTGCCGTCCAGGTCCAGGGCCAAAGAATAGAACGTGCCCACCGCTTCCGGAAGCACAACCAGATCAAGCACCTGCACATGCTTGCCGTTGATCGTCCAGTCACCGATCAATAGATCGTGATAGGTGCGATTGTCCCGGATCGGCTTGTAATAGTCGATCGGAGCGCCCACGACCAACTTGGCCGGTCCTACCACGCCCAACTTGTAAAACGCTTCCGCCACAAGGGCGATCACATCATCCGGATCACGCTCTTGGGCAAGTTCCGCCCTGGCAAGTGGGTTTTGGTCTATGGCCGTTTTGCCCACAAGCCGATCAAGTTCTCGCTCCCCTTGCGCATTGATAATCTTAACATGCACGCTCCCGTTGGCGTCCAGGGGCGTCAAAAGATCCCCATAGCGCCGCTTTACATCTCGGGCTACCACTGAAGGGAAGCTTGTGCGCACGACCTCAGATACCACGGCCTTGGTCCCCCCACGGCCAAAGTCAATTCCAACCAATGTTTCTTCCATCTTACATACTCCCATTTCTATCTTCCAGACAATCAAGGAAGAGATCCCGGACTTTCACCAAGATCGGATCGTCCAGACTTGAAAATAAAAGAATCTTGACCCCTTGCCGATCCGGGTTTTTGAACCAATAAAGATGTTTTTCTCTAAGATACCGGTCATCTGCAAGCACACCGGCTTCTTGGAGCATATCACAAATCAACTCAGCCGATAGATCCGGCCTTTCGTCCCGATAGGTCACAAAGAACACGATGGCCAAAGGCTCTTTTAGACTCCCAAGCTGAAGCTTAAAATCTGGCGGCACCCGCTTGATCGACTCATTGACCCACGCTATAGCTTCATCGGACTTAGCAACGATCGGCCTCATTGGTCCCTTAGTGTGCCGCTTTGGATCGTTTTTGCGCCTGGCAACCCACCGGATCACCCGGTTATTGCTCTTCCGGGGCGGTTGGCCAACGATCTCAAAACGATAAATAAACGGCCCTTCAGCCATAGGCGGATTAGCTTGCACTGGCCAACTCCTTACCTATAACATACTTTCCGCTTATTCCAATGGCATCTTTGCACTGGAGTGCCCGTTTTATACCTGCCATGTATGCCCTTCTATCTTGTTGGGTTGGCTCTGGAGCATCTTTTATTAACCCATCAAACCAAGATTGCAAGGTTGAGATCCAAAGCACCGGCTCTATACCCCGGTTCTTTGCAAAACGCAATTCAAACCGTGCAACCCGCTCCCGATCTTCATCCGTTGCAATCCGTATAAAATGAGCCATCAAGCCAACTCCAAATGCTCGTGATAGGTCACCCCATCAAGTAGATCGCTTCCGCCATACTTGGACACTTTGATAAAAGCATCATCTGAACCCGGCGCAAGGTCCATGGAATTCGTGTGCACACCGGGGATCATCTGGCTTGTGGGCAAAAACGTTCCCCATTGCTTAAAGTAACGCTTCACACCGGTATAAACCAACTGGTCCCGGATTGACCTGGCATCTTCCGGCTTCATCACCCTGGCATTGGCATCCTGTTCACCGCCCCAGATCACTTGTACCCGATCCCCCAAACAAAGTAAATTCTGAGGCAATATCACGTTTGATAATAGTGGCTCCAGACTCACAAAATAGCGGGGCGCTTCCACCTGGCGCAAGAATGACCACCGTTCATTGAAAGTACCTTGCGTTCCCCCCGTTATGCCATAGTACACATTGGCCAACTCGGAATACTTACCACCGTCCCACGCCTTCAGACTTAGCCAAAACTCTAGCAAGCGATCCGGCCTCTTTGTGAGCACCATGAAGGTCAAGTGCGGCCTGGCGGCCATCTCTTTGTACGCATTCAGGATAAACGTGCTATTGACCTGCCAATGAAAGAGATCCGCCATACTGGTCACAAATACCCGGCCCCGCTTCTTTTTGGGCAACTTGGCAAAGGCTTCCACCATGTAAGCATGGGGAGCCAAGATCACTTTGCCGGTCCACTTGACCCCTTCCGCCGTTTTTTCCGTGATCCCTTCCGGGTAATTGCCCATGGCAACCTGTCTATGTGCCATCTTGGCGGCATAACAGTGCAAACACTCCGGCCCTTTTGGAGAACACCCAAAGATCCCCGGATTGATAGAATGATCACACCAACCGATCTTTGTTTTCATCCAAAAGCCTCTTCTATGGCATCCATAAGCGGGATCACCAAGTCTTCCGGCACCCCTTCCCCCACTACATCCGGCCCGAGTACATCAAAAACCAGTTCATTCAAGGGCACCTTGATATCTTTGTACATAAAGTGCCCGGTCCAATGGACGGTTCTCAGGTCTTTGTTATAGCGTAGATCCCCCTGGAAGGTGCCCTTGGGCTCTTCATCTTCCTGCTCTTCATCCTTGCCGTCCATCAATCGCCGCAACTTGTGCACCAAGTCTTGCAGTTCCTTCAAGGTCACTTCAGGATCAAGAAGCTTGTCCATAAGCTCTTGATTCACCCCCGGCCACATATCCTTGATCAACTTCTGGGCCACGAGTAGCTTGCTCTTCCCGGCCAATGATAATCTTGTTACGTTGATCTCCAGCTTGACCACATATGTATCCCATATGCTTTTGTACCCGCTTATTGTGGTAACGGCCTTGCGCAAGTGCCGGGTGCAAAACTCTGGCCAACTGTCGGCATAAGGTGGGAGCACGCCCGTTTTGGGATCTACGATCCTGGCCAACTGCCATTTTTTCTTCCCACCCGTGCCGGGTATCTTTGTCTCGTAAAACGACCAACACGCCCACGCAAAGACAAGGAATGTTTGATCTTCGCTCTGTTCCGCCGCCGTCACCAAAGTGCTCGATCGTTGGCATAGCTCCATTCCGTTGGCCTTGGTTGCGGTTGCATCCCAGTTTGATAATATGTCTAGCTCACTTGTGAGCATCAAGCTCTTTTCTGGTTCGCTCATGTTTCCCTGCTCTCTCTGTTTGATTGCTAGAAGCCATGCCGATGATCGCAAAGATCACAAGGCCCGTGATAGTCAGCCAATCCACCGGCAATATCCGGAGAATTAGCAACCAAAACAGGATAAAAAAGCTTGATACACTTGCGAACGACGCGAGATCAACCGGCATGGCCTAGCTCCTAACTGTGTAAAAACGGCCTAGTATGGTCCCATTATACCACGGAAGATCCCCATGGTCAAGGGAGATCCACAACCAATTCCCAATACCCGGCCTTGCTCTCTTTTTCTGTCAGATCGGCGGGCGGCCCCGCTTCCACGATCTTGGGCCAATTGTACTTGTGCCATTCTCTCCACCGCCGATCAATGCCATACGGCCACACCTTGGCCACGATTTTATTGATCTTGCGTTTTAACCACCCTACTCCTGGAAACATTGATAATATACTCCCATTCTAGCCTTCTAAAGGCTCACTTGTCGGGGCGGCGCACCCTGGAGCAACACCGCCAACCATTGATCGTATGATTCAAACCCACCGCACCCCACATCTAGATCACGATGCATGTTCACCAACTCTTCACACATGGCCCGATAGTCCCGGAGCCCCCACGTGTGGTTCCACCACGCTTCATATCGCACTTCTAGCCCAAAGTTCCGGCCTGGAGCGGATCGCCCGGTCAATGCCTCAAGTGCGCATTGCTTGATAATCTCAGCCGTCAAGCCTGGCCGGTTTGGGCGGCTCACGGCTTCAACTTCTCGCAACCAGTCTTCCCAAGATACCAGTTCCTGGCCACGATAGCACGGCACCATGGCCATTGTAGCGGCATAATACCACGCTTCAGCCCACCCAAAAGGGTGATCTTGATAATCTTTTGTCCGATCAAGCAAGGATTCAAGTTCCTGCCTCATAGCGTGATCTTCCTTTCAGAGCACCGGCCACACCGCACCGGTACAAGAGCCATCATAGTCCTGGCAAAAAGCTTCCCACACTGAGCACACCGATGTACATACACCGTCCGGCCCTTGCCTTCATTGTCCGTGATCTGGTCATGTGGGCACATAAAGGGCAACGCTGGGATCCCGGCCAACTCAAACACTCCAGGGAAGCCATAGCGCACCGGCCCGAGTGGATCGCCTTCATCTTTGGCCGCTATGGACAAAGTGCCCGCCACAACCCACCGCTTCCCATTCCAATAGTGCTTGATAATCGTTGGCCCTTCCGGGTAAACCTCACAAAGCAACGCATGTTCTTTGTCCGGCTCAACTTCCAACGCTTGCTTGATTGTCTCGAATGGCCCATGGCTGAAGCTATGATCCAGAGCATGGGCTATCTTGTAAGCGATTGCATAGCGCCGTTGGAGCCCGAGAAGAGCATTATGGCGGGCATCTAGTTCCCGGACCTTTAGAGCATCCACCACGCCCAACGTCTGGATCACATCCTCTTTAGAGCCCAAAAGCGGCCTATCCGTGGGCACACATTCAACCACATCATCGATAGAATCGATCGCATGCATGCACTCGTAATATGCAATGGCCACGCCTTTACTGGGCGCTTCGATCACTTGTCTAGGGCCAAAGCCCCGCCCCTGGACTTCCCACCGCTTCCACTCCATTAGTTCGCTCATGCCCCTACCTCTACCACGTTTGTGGCCGCCGTTGTAAAAGCGTCATCGTGTGAGACAATGATAATCTGGCCCAACCCCAACGCACCGGCCACGACTTCCGCCAAGCCTTGCTTGCTGTTTGGATCAAGGTGGATTGTGGGTTCATCCAAGATCACAAACCCGAGATCGGCCCGGTACTTGGCTATGGCCAACCGGCACGCAAGGGCGGCTATAACCTTTTCACCGCCGCTCAACTGTCTATAGGCCAAGCCGTTCATGGTCACCAAAAAAGCGCCGTCCCAAGTCAAGTTTCCACCTTTGCCCATGTCCTTCCAATACTTCCCGGCAAGGGCTCCAAGCTGGATCATCGCTTGATCGGCTACTTTTGGCCCTATGTCATTGATGGCCTGGCGGCACTTGACAAGCAAAGCTTGTGCCTCTTCCAACTTGGCGATTTTACCGCTCAACTCATTGGCATCTTTGATAATCTCGATCGCTTGCTCCATCCGCTCTTTGCCCTGCCTGGCATCCGCCAAAGCATCCCGCTTCCGGTCCAAGTTATCCCGATCGACGTTAAGATCTCGTATCTTGGCATTGATCTGTGTTTCTGTAGGCAAAGCGTCCAACTCAGCTTGTAAAGCATCGATCTGACCCTGCATTTTAACAACTTCAGCCCTTAGATCGTCCAGGTCTTTGGCTTCCGCTTGCTTGATCAAGAGCACATGAATCTTGTCTTCTAGCTCTTTTTTGCGGCCCTCTTCCAACCGTTGCAGTTCCACGGCATCCTTGATCGTGGTTTGCCTTGCTTCCGCCGCTTCCAACGCATTGCCCACGTCCAGAGCTTTGGCCATAACACCCCGGAGCCGGTCCCCAATCTCTTCCGGATTCACATCTTGGGCTATCTGGTTTTGATAAACGCCGATCCGGATACGCAACCGGTCTATCTTTGCACCCAGATCCTGAATAGTCATGGATGTGGATGTGATGGCCAATTGGGCTTCCGACTTGGCCGCTTCTAGCTCTTTTTGTCGCTCTTGTGCGCTTTCCACGGTCAAAAGTTCGCCACAAACTGGGCACGGCTTGCCCGGTTCGATCTTGGGTAAAGCGTCATCAATCCGGCTCACTTCTGAAAGTGCGGCCCCCTGCTCAATCTGTGCTTTTTGGTGCTTGCCTTCCATGACCTGCAAAGACATTTCAGCATCCGGCAACAAGCGCCGGGCCTGTCCAGCATCTAAAGCCTTACCATTGGCCAATTGATAATCCTGGCTCAACCGTTCCGCTTCATCGTTGTGCCGGAGCATAGTCCCTCTCAACTGCCCCACTTCATCCACAACCGCCCTATACCGATCCTGGAGATCCGGATCGATAGTGATCCCGGCAAGTTCGGCTTGTCTCTCGGGTAACCGCTCGATCGCCGGAAGATAGGCTTCTAGCCCGGCAATTTTAACCCCTAGATCCTTGATCTTGGATTGATAATCTTCCAACCGTCGCCACTTGTCACCGGTTCCAACCCACTGTTGTTCTAGAGCGCCCACGGCTTTGGCCAACTCTTCCACTTGCGCCGCCCGTTGGGCCACATCCGCTTCTAGATCCGCAATATCTGTTATGTAAGCGTCTAGCCCCTCTTGGGCATCCACCAAAGACAAGTCCCCGGCCCCCTTCTGGAGCCCGGTAAGCAGTCCCTGGCATAAACTGATCTCGTTTCCGAGTTCCGCCCACGGCGCATGCAGTGCCCGCCACGCCCACCGGTACTTGTCCAGGTCCAAAACTGGCGTGAAATAGTCGATCCTGGCCGTTTCTGATAGACTGAAGCCCGCCGCAAGTTCACCTTGGGGCGGTATAAGCGCATCCCTGGCGATTTTGGCCAAGTCCACGTCCCCCGGCATACCCAACGCTTCATGCAGTTTGGGCAAGCTGTTCTTCTTGCCATGGGCCACTTGCTCCCATTGGCCATCTATCCACTTGGAAACATCAAAGCCGGTCTTGGAGCCGATCCACCGTTCGGATCGCCAACGTTGACCATCATGCTCGAATACCACGCAAATTGTGCCAAAGTCCGCACCCTGGCGGATAAACTCAGATTGTGGTTTGATGGTCAAGTGGTCAAAAACGGCAAAAGAGATCGCTTCTATCACCGTGCTTTTGCCCGCCCCGTTTTCACCATAAAGCAGATTAACCCCCGGAGCAAAGTCAAAGCGCCTATTCTCGTGCTTGCGAATGTTCACCAAGCCAACCGTTTCAATCCTCATGGGGCACCCCCACCGTTTCCTTGACCAACTCGACCATGGCCGCCGTTGGTTGCTGTTCCATTGCATAGGCCATCAATTGCACCGCCGTCCCACTGTCATCCCCCAACAACTCTTCAAGCAAAACGGCTTCCAGTTCGCCGGTACTTGAGGCTTGATAATGTCGCCTCTGGTCCCCATTCGTTTCCGACCTGTACACCGGTATAAACTTGAGCGGTTCCGCTTCAAACACCGCTTCCAGCATGCCACGACTTTCCGCACCGGCATAGACAAGCTGGACAATTGCCCCGCCCCAACCCTTTGATAATGCCGCCACCTGCTCCAGGTCACCGGCCACGGCCTGGATAATTGGCCGCACCTGGCATATGTCGGTGATCGGGATGTAGGTCACGTCCCGGATACCCAACGCATCGGCTTCAAACTGAAACATGCCGCCATAGGGCTCGTCTACCTTGTTGGGGAAGATGGTTCCAGGGCAATGCACCCGGTCCCTACTCCATGGCTTGTGAAAGTGCCCCGTGGCCATATACTTGATCGTAGGATGCAACTTGGCTTCCACGTCATCAAATGATAATCCGGGCACAAAGCCATCCATCACGTCACTAACCCCGATGTGACAAAGCAAGATCGTGGTCATCTTTTCCGCCTGGTCCAGGATCTGATAGATGTTGTCCAGGGCTTCACTCTCTTGGTGCCCGAGATAGGGAATGCCCACAATACGCACGCCCGCCCCCGGCACCTTGTATTCCATTTCGCCACTGGAGCCCAATACCCATGCCAAGTTCTCACTATGGAGCGTTTCCACCCACGTTTCATCTTTGCCAAAGAGCGCCCGATCGTGGTTACCTTCCACCATGACCACTTCCACCCCGGCCCGTTTCAGCCGCTCCAGGATACGCCGGACCAACACCCACGCCCTGGCCCGGATATCTTTGGAGTGGAAAAAGTCACCGGCCACCATGAGCACCTGGACTTGCTCCGAGATCGCATATTCCGCCACGGCCTCAAGGGCGGCATAGCCATCCCGTTCCCTTTGCCGGATCCCGTACTGTTGATAATCCACGTGGGTATCCGCTATGTGCAAGAATCTAGCCACGTTGCACCGCCCTGGCTCCGATCCTTCTCTGTGTTTTCCACATAGATCTTGCCAATGCCCGCCGTTCCTTGCGGCTCATACCGGCTAGATCGCGCCGTGGGTTCCGGTACGGGCTCTTGCGCCAAAATCGCTTGAAGCTAACCCGCTTTGGCCCCCGTTTCCTGACATGTGCCCACGGTGCCCGCCGCCTCAGTGCCAACCGGTTCCGCCGTCCTGCTTTACTTTCCTTTGGTATCTCTAACATGATCGCTCCTTCCACAAAGTTGATACATCTGCCAATAAAATGTTGTTTGGTGCTCATAGATCGCAAAGTCCACATATGCCCGATCGTTCCACCGGTCATATAGGAATGTTTCCGCTTCCACCAAAGACATGCCATGCCAAAATCGATCCACAAAGAGCCGCCAAAGTTTGGTCATGGATTGACAATCCAGCACAACCAGATCCCAATATAGATTTGCTCTTTGTAAATGGTACCCGGCCATCTCGAACTTTTGATCGTTAAAAAAGATCACGCCCGGATCGATGTGAAAAGAACAAAACCCGGTCCCATCCCACGATGATTCAAAGTCCGCCAACACACCAAATTGCCCCCGGAAGGTGATATACACCCCTTCACACGTGCCGGTCAACTGGCCATACTCGTTACGAACGCATAACATTACATCAAAAAGCTGGTTCATAGCGCCCACATAGTTCATACATCTGCTGTTTGAATGCGGTTTGATAATCGTAAAGCCTAAAATCCATCTTTTCTTGTGCTTCCCACTTTTCATGCAAAAACGGATCCCCCACGCTAATATCTATGTTTTCCCAAAACCATTCAAGCAGAACATTCCACATCCGGCACAAGTTTCTCTTGCTGATTAGTGCGGCATCCCACTGCAAGCCCCGGCTATAGACTTGGTACCTTTCATGCTTGATCCTTTGATAACCAAGTGTGATCGCATCTGAATCCACTTCAAACCGGCATATGTGACCGGAGCGCCCTAACCCCACAAAGCGGATCAACCGCTCCCCTTGATGGTCCAGGATATCTATGGTATCGCACCAATACATTTCCCGGCCATCTTTGTCCCGGATCTTAAAGTGTACCACGCCATGCACCGTGCTATTCATAGCCTGAGAAGCCGCCCTTCCAGCAAAAACGAACGAATAGAGAACCCGGCCTTGGCCATTTTTCCCAAGTCATCGGCATAGACAGGCGGGCACCGGTCTTCCCACGATGGCCAACGCTCTTCCAACTTGGCAGAAGAGATCCGGCCCGCTTCGTCACCATCCATGACCTTGATAATGTGCTTGTACTGCCAAAGCCGATCCTTGTACCACCATTCGAGTGGGGCACCTGTCCCCCGCCGTCCAAGTACATCCGCCACGTCATGCACCGCTTCCCATCCGGTCATCGTGTCCATTGCGCCTTCCAGGATAAAAAGCGTATCGTGGCCGGCCAACTGGTCTATACCAAAAGGGCATTCTGTGCCAGTCTTAGTATGCAAATACTTGGGCTTGCCGCCGTCCACTCGCACTTCCAAAAGCCAAAGGTAATCATCCACGAACGTGGGAAGCACCAAGCCCGCCGCCAACCAATCTTCAAATTGTTCCGACCACACCCAACTTTGATTCCATCCTATTTGATAGTGCCGGAGCGCACGCTTTGTTATGCCCCTGCTCCCGAGTTCCGCCCACACCGGATGAAACTCATGCAAGATTGATAATGTATCCACGCTTCGCAAGTGAAGATCGCCAAAGTATTGTATCCACTCGGATCCCGGCCCGATCGGAGTTTCCACGATCTTTTCCCGCCGTCTGGGCACTGCATCCGGCAAGTATTCAGATCCCAAGATCCGGTAAACGTCTTCCCACTTCTTTTTCATGGCATCGTGCAAAAACCACTTGGCCCCGCCATGCCAATTGCACCCAAAGCAGTGCGCATGATCGGTTCGTACCCCAAAGGATGGATCTTCCTCTTCGTGGACTGGGCACGGCCAAAACGCCCATCCGCCCGTTACCTTGTCCGGCTCTCCAAGATAGTCCGTAACAAGATCCACCATGTTCATAATGAAAATCCTCTAGTTACCACCGGGATCTCTTCCATCCACATCGTGTTGCCATACATATAATAGGCCACTTTGCCCGGAGCGCCACGGTTGGCCACTGTCTCAACCCACCGGATCGCCGCCTCTTTTTCGTCTTCCGTGACCCAAACCGCCCCATCACACATGTTCTTTAGTTCTGGCGTCCACGCCAACCCTTCAGCCGATACTTTAGCATTGGTCTTGACTTGCGAGATCACGCACGTATACCGCTCGTTGGCCATCCGCCGCACCCAGAAGGTCACCGCCGTGGCCATCTCTTGGGATAGATGTTGCACCGGTATGCCTGGCGCTTTGAATTGGCCCAAAAAATCCAAGTACACCGCTTGCGCTTCCATCCGCCTGGCCTGGGCAAAGACTTGGCTTATATCGTTCTCGGATGAAAAGAAAATTGGCAAAGTACGCAAGTATTGCCTTGCGGCATTGGCCCGGTCCTGCTCATTGACAAGCAACACGGGGTTATCCCGAGTATGCCGCCATAGGCGCATGTAAGATACGCCGCTCAACATAGCGATCAGCCGGATCAAGCACTTGTTTTCCCCCATATCCGGGCTCACATAGAGCACCCGGCACCCCTGCATGGCCGCATCTAGAGCGTCCCGGAAGGTCCATGCCGACTTGCCCGACTTTTGCCGCCCGGCCACAACAAGCATTTGTCTGGGGGTTCGTGGCCCGATGATAGCGCCCATGGAAGGTGACCATTTGAGCCAATAACCATACAAGCCGCCCCGGCCATATATGTGATCTTCCGCCCACTGAAACGCCGCTTCCGTGGCATCTTCCACCGACTCAGCCACGATCATGGGCTCTGTGACCCAATTGGCCAACTCTCGGACTTCATTCAGGGGATCGCCGCTTCCCTCTTGGGAAATGGTTGATAATCGCTCCGATCCTTCTTTGCACCGCCGCCTGAATAGCCAAGTACGCAACTCGTGCAAGAAGGCTTCCGCTTCATCAAAACCGATCTTCCGGTCAAACCATGGCCCCGGATCGTTCTCGATCCCGCTTTTGCGTAGCCACATCGTGGCCACATCCGCCGATGCTGGCCGCCCGTTGTAATTGATAATCTGGACAATCGCCGCCCTGGTCCCTGTAAAGAGCGCCGGATCCAACTTTTCGATCACACCCTGGCAATAAGCGCCGATCACCCGCTCTTGTGCCATCTCGTTCATAGCGTAATCCTGGACTTTTGCCGCCTACCCTGGCCAAAATCGACTTCAAACACCGGCCCCCGTTCAAACCTGGCGGATAACCATGACAACTGCTCTTGGAACCACTTTTGATCTTTATTTGTAGCAAAGAAGGTCGGGGGATAGCCCCGCACTTCCGATCGACTATCTATAATTTCACGGATACGCAAGTGCTTAAAGTCTTCCGGATTGTCGCTTATCCAATTCAGTTCATCGAAACATACCACGTGGGCATTGATAATCTCAGTTTCCAGGGCATTCAAAGTTAGCCCACGCCCGTGCTTGCCGTTGGCGGCCTCTTGCAGTTCGGCAAACAACCGGCCTACTTGGACATATCGCCCGGTTTTTAGGCCATAATCTGGCATTGCATTCAGAGCCGCCGCCAAAGCGTAACTTTTGCCCCGGCTGTTTGGGCCATAGAACACCCCCCACCCCTGGCGCTTCTGGAGCACGTTCCGGATCTGATCGGCCACGCCCTTCAAGAACGGATCTAGGTCCATTTCTTCCAAGAGGTTATTTTGTAGGTCTGGAGTAAGCCCGATCACGTGGGGTTGTCGCTCTGGAGCATCGCCAAAACACTCCATACAATCCACGATCCTATAATCATGGTCAGTGCCCGGTATTAGCTCCTGGCGCTTCCCAATACCATGGCACACTGAGCACGGTTCGGTGCCGGTCCCCCCACAAACCCGGCACCCTCTAACCATACCGTGACAAAAGCAATCCGCCTTGTCAGTCACAAAGCAAGCCGCCTTTCCGCTTGATAATCCCGGTTAAGATAGCCGCCCGTGGGAGCCCTTTCCGCCCCCCGGTTAAGATAGCCGCCCTGCTTGGGCTTCTCTTTTTGCCGCCTCAGAGTAAAAAGCACCTGCTCAACATTCGAGTGGATCACGCCTAAACTTGGATGGTCCAAAACGTATTCCCTCAATAGTTCTTGCTCGATCACCTGCATAACCAGATCGAGATCTTGATCGCACCGCTCAAAGAGCAACTTGGCCTTGCCAAGTTCTTTTTGTTGACTCGGGCTTCCCAACAAGTCAAGTGCTACACCTGTCAAGGCAGTGACCCGAGATTGAAAATACCGCACTATGGAGTATGGTACTCCTGGCATATTCCTTCCCTTTCCCAAAGGGGCAAAGGGCGGCCTTGCAACCCCTTACCCCCTTGACTCTACAGGTCACACGTGCCTACAGTGTGGGCGTTTTGGGCTCTTTGGGCGTAAAGTGCGCCACTACCTTCTTCAAGCCGTCCACGTCCAGACTGGCCAACAAGCTTTCATCTTCATACTGGATACCTTGAGTATCCAAAAACTCGGATAGATCCCACGCAAATCGCTCCTTGCCCGCCGCCAACTTGCGCACTTGTGCCCGCAACTGTTCCGCTTCCGGGCCTGTCTTCATCTTGCCGGGATCCGTGGGCGCTTCCGCCGCCGCTTCTGGCTCTTCATCGTCAAAGAAGGGCGCTTTGTCCTCTTCCGGCTCCTGGTCTTTGGCTTCGTACTCTTTGGCCAATTCCCACGTGGCCTTTGCTTCCGCTTCGCTCATGGCCTTGACCGTACTGGCAAGGATAAAGTGGCTGTTGTCGCTCGTATCCGCCATGGCAAGATGGCCTTGCGCACCGTGGCGCACCAAGATCGGCACCAAAAACCTTTCCACCACTTGGGCTTCAGTCAATGGCAGTTCAAGATCTCGGGCATAGGGTTGGATGTATTCCGGACTGTAGATCGGTTTACTCGGATCCATTGCCGCCGGTTGGAAACCAAAGGCCACGGCCAACTTCATCATTTTTTGCACATACTGGCCTTCCGTGATAAAGTTAAGGGCCATGTGGCCCGCCCCCTTTGGGAATTCGATCCCCCCGATCGGTGTAGAGCACGGTACGATCTGGCCATAATGCGCTTCCGGCCAAATCACCTTACATTGAAAATACACTTCATGATCCATGAGCCGCTTGTACCGTGTTTCCACGTCCGTGGCTTCCGGATAATCCGGCTCCAGCCGCTTCCGCTCTAGCCGGACCTTCCATTGGCCCTTCTCGTTAAGAAATGCGCCCTTGTCCGTTTCTTGCGCATCTATATCCCTGGCCTTCTGATATACCACGGGCACGGTTAGTTCACTCTCGGGATCCTCTTCCTGGACAACATCATACTTGAACGGATTCAGCTTGATCTTGATCACCATGTTCCCGCTCTTGTTCTTGGACACGCCCAAGAATTGCACAGCCAAAGATCCCCGCACGCCGGTATCCCCTTGACGCAACTTTTGCTTACCTGCTGAAATTTCAAAGCCTTCCATCGTAAATTCTCCTATTCTATCCCAACTTGGGTTTTCTTTGGGCCTTTGGCTTCTTACGGATCTCTTGCCCACTGGCCTTGATCTCGGCAAGGGTTGCCTTCCGGACCTGCTCCCACACCTGGCCCAACGCCTTTACAACGTCCGCCGTGGTCACCGGTCCATCCGTGTCACTCTCGATCTCTTCCACATAAGCATCCACCCGCACGCCATTGGTCCCAATTGTCAGTAAAATGTCATCTTCCGGGCGGCCTGACAACCGCCAATCTGGAAGAGCATGAAACACTACTTGCTTTTTAGGCATACTTGATTCCCTTTCCGCAAAAACGGCCAATCTCGCATCTGCCCTTTACATGGTACTCGCTCCCTCTGTTGATAATCCCACGCCCCAAAGTACGGATCTTTGCCGGTCCACGGCGCAAGGTTGCACTGGGGGCACGCCAAAAGGTTGTCTTCTTGTGCTAAATAACCGCACCGGATGCACCTGGAACGCTCCCAAACCAACCACCGGCCATCTGGGCACAACTGGCTATACAGGTCTGGATAGTGTTCCAGGTTTGATAATGTTTGTTTGGTCTGGAGCCTGGAGCGCCAAAACTCTCCACCTGGCGCATGTGGTACTCGGATCTGATTCAGGACGATCACCGGGCACTTGGGCCTAAACCAATGCCGCTTCACGTCACCGGCGATCTGCACGTTTTGGGGATGTACCGGAGCCATTTCCGCAAAGTTGTCCACGACCACAAGATCGGCCACATCATGCACTTCTGCCAACATCACGAAAAGTTGATCGATCCGTTCCGCCGCAAAAATGTATTCCGGGCTCCAGTCAAGCAGATTGAAAATGCCCACGTGGGCTTGTGATGATAGCACCCACACCACATGTTCACACCTTTGGGCAACAAGCGCCGCCAAAAGCGATCCACCTGCTAACGGCCCCGATTCCCGTATCTCGTGCCATCCTGGCTTCATAGTTTTGGCCCTTCACCAAAGTGCTTCCGGATATCCGCCCGGACCTCTTGCACTCGGGGATGATCCGGATCCACGCCTTCCGGCAAGACCTGGAGCGCCAACTTGCCAACCATACCGTGGCGGGCATCTTTATTCTGCATGGCCGCCAACCAATCCCGTGTTTGCTCGTTCATGGGCACCGGCTCTTCTTTGGGTTTGGGCTTGGCCTGGAGCGCCGGGATCTTGCCTTCTTCATCGGGCACACTGGCCAATGGGATCGGCTTTATGCTTGTGATGAATTGGATCAACCACATCCGGGCATTGAGCCGCATGCGGACATTCTTAACCGCTTGCTCTGCAAAGTCCCGATCCGCTTCCGCTCGATCCTTGATAGCCACGGCCTGGTTGTAGGCATCTAGCCGGGTTTGATAATCCTGGTCCGCCCGGACAATGTTCACCCGCTTGGTTTCCCGTTCATCTTTGTTTGTCCTGGCAGTGCCAAAGATCTCCTTTTCATCGATCCCCTTGCGCACCCGGCCTTCCCTGCTCTCCAGCCGCCGCTTGCAGTCCCTAGCATGGGCCACGGCATCATCTAATTCACGTTGGGCCAAAACAAGCGCCGCCTGTTTTTCGACAAGTTGAGCGTCCAGCCACAAGATCCCCAAGTGGCGCACCCGGTCCCACCGCCAATCATCCACCAAATCAGCCGGAAGATTGAAAAAATCGTAATCGTCAAGTGGTTTGACCCGTGGCCCCGCCGTTATGTTGTACTCTGCTTGTTTCTCGGGCATCTAGTCCACCCATTCCAGGGGCGCACCGTCCCCACCGCATGGCGTGTCCGGCTCTGATTGATAATCCGGCCCGGTTCGTTCCTGGCCATGCTTCTTAAAGATGGTCAGCCCTTCCTTTTCGAGTAGGGAAGCATACACGATCTGGCCACTCACTGCATACACCCACCCTTTCAGGATGTGCAAAGCCGTGATCTTGTGCATACCGTCCGCTTCCGGCTCAACCGATCCCCCGGCCACCTGGCCAATGGGTAAAGGCAGTGCTGGCAGTGTCTGAGCCTCAAAAGCAAAGGCTTCAGACAAGCCGTATTCTACCCACCACTGGCGGAATTGGCTCTTTGTGGGGGCAACCTGGATCGCCACAACCCGGCCATCAATCGCCAACATAGCGCCCCTGGCATCCGGATCGATCATGTCTTTTGATAATGTGTACTGGCCCGGCTCAATTAGACCGGCCACCGTGGTCCCCTGGCCGCCGTTGGCCGCATGTCGCTTGCGGATATCCGGCCATAGATCGGAGAAGCCCCGGCCATCCGGTAACGCCGCTTGAAGCGAGATCGGCAACGCCCGAGTGGTCATGCCTTCGCCGGGCATCCAAAGTCCACATTTGGCGGGCTCCAGACATACCGTATCTGCATAGACCGTTTCACCCACCGGGATAAAAAACGGCACCCGGATAGCTCGATCCTGGCCCGTGGGAATAAAGAACATCATCCCCATGGGAGCGATCCCGCCGTCCGGATCATCACCGCCCTTGAATCCCATCCGGCCATAGCTTTGATCGTCCACAAGTTGCACTTCATCCACAAAGCCATACCCTGGATAGTCCTGGCCATATAGCGGCCACGCAGTGAGCCGCCCCGATTCCACCGGATCACCGATGGTCATGCCTTTGATCTCCATTGATAAAACCCCTTTCACTGGGCACTATGGCCCAAAATTGTGAGATCGCGCACGTCCCAAGTATACCTATAATCGCCCTTGTCTGGGTTCCAGTGCGCACGTTTCCTATATTCTATCTGTACATCAAACGTTCCGGAGAACGCATATCTAACACCTGGCAATGTGTTGGGTACGTCAAAATTGTACTTTTCGCCTTCATAGGTCCACCCAAAGCGGATACTCGTGTGGTGGGCGGCCACGGAAGCATTGGGCCTATCTAGCCGGAAGTGCTCTCCTGCAAAGAAGGTCACTTGATCAAACCGTTGATCTCGCTTGAATGATAATATCTCGAATGCAGAGATCAAAGAGCCCCGATCTTCCCCCAAGATCTCCAGTTCACCGGCCCCGGAGCCGGGCCAACCCATCAAAGAAGGGCCATTGCCCATGATCATCCGGTCATACTTTGCCCGCTCTTCTGCATCGCTCAACACATCATAGGCTTCATTGATCCGCCGCATGGTTTGATCATCCGGCCTTTGACCTGCATCGTGGTGATATTGCCTAACCAGGAGCCGGTAAGCGGCCCGGATATCCTGTAACTCTGCATCCCTGGCCACGCCCAAGATCTGGTAAAAGTCTTTGCCGGAGCCGCCCGCATGACCACGCTCAAAGTACGACTTGGCCAAATCATAGGGGATCTTGAGCCACTTTTGTGGGCCTATGGCAGTCACAAAGTACACCGCTTCACAGATCTGTACCGGCTTGGAGATATAGGCAACTCGGATTGATAATCTCTCCAATGGCATCACGGCCCGGACCACATCAAACGGCGGTTGTATAACCAACCAACCTTCCCGATCTGGCTCCCGTGGGTTGACCCGTGGGAAGCGGATCACGTCGCCCACTTCAAATTCATTGTATAAGGCTTCATCCACCAAAGCATGGCAGTCCCGGCCATCCTTGTCCTGCAAAAAGGTCAAGACTTCGTTCTTGTCTTTGCGTGGTATATACCGGTCAGTGACAAGATAAGAGCGCCGCCACTTGGCCTTTGGAAGGAAGACTTCACGCTTCTTTCCAGCCGTCAAAAGCGCAACCATTGATAATCCCCCTTCACGACCTGAGCACGAACGGTTTACCGTCCACAAGGGCAATCAGCCGCCCCAAACGGTTATGTAGATCGTCCATCTCTTGTTCTTCCCCCCAATATGGCCGGCTATCATCGGGGGAGCCGTCATTATATGAAGTATCCAGCCACTGGAGCGCATCCACACAAGCGTCCCGGAGAATTTGCACGATCTCGATCTCGTTCCACGCCCCCAACAAGAACGCCTTCACGTCTTCAGGATCCCGCACCAAGATCGTGTAATCATCTTGTATACCCTGCACGTGAAAAGCCAATGGCCGCACCGGGTTGCCGTTCTGGTCATTCTCGGGATCTTCATTCTCAGCCGGAAGCCACGCCACAAGACGATCTATCCGGATCCCTGATTCAGCATTAGGGAAAACAATAAAGTCTTTACGTCGATCTGCCATCTTTGATAATCCTTTCACTTGATGGTCATTGGTCCCAAACAAACCTTACAAAACCGCTCCCGCCTGGCGTTTATGTCGGCTAACTGCCGACTTTCGCACCGCTTTCAAACCGGCACGCCGCAAACAGTCACTTGCTTGCCAGTTTGCCGATCGATATAGTTGGGGCGCAAAAGATGCCACGCCCCATCTTTGTGAATTCGCCATGCCTCTTCTGGAGCGCAAAGTTTAGCCATCCCATCCTTCCATCTTGGGCGGAAACTGTGCTTCTGACAAAGGAAAGTTGCACAGCCCCACAAAAGCTTCCTTGTCTTCTTGGTGAATGATAATGGCCGCCCATTCCTGGAGTGTTTCCGGGATAAAGAAGCCCGATTGCTCCGCAATGCTATCAAGATCGGTCATCAATTCCCGCTCGTTTTCCTGTTGTTCCAGCCACGACCACGGCGCATGCCACTCTCCAGGTATCAAAGGCACCGGCTCAAAGTTCACCTTGGCCGCAATGTCGTCACCTTGCAATAGATACCCCGTAGGAATAACAACTTGCACCCGCTCGTAGCCGTCCGGATATGCCGCCTCTATCTGCTCAAAGTCCCGTTCTTTGGGCGGAGCCGTATAGATAGGACCAACTTGGGTTTGGTACCGGCACCAAGAATTGTATTCGCATTGGTTCAAGTCATCCACCACAACCCGTTCCACTTTGACCACCGTGGGGATCATGGTACGCCCACCGCTCGAATTCAGATCATCGTACCAATCGGCTTCAATCGGATCGGGATAGCGAGAAGTCACATAGTCATCTTCCCCCGTACCATAGAAGACTTGATAATAAGCGAACGGATAGAACAATGCGATCTTGAGCCGTTCCTTGCGGGCTTCCTTCCATGTGGATTGCCGTTCTTTGGTGCGCCGGATCCGCTCCAATTCTACACGATCGTTATGCCGTTTTTCTCGGGCACGGCGGCCCAAGTTTTCCAGCTTTGTCCCGGCGATCTCTAGTTCACGCTCCATATTGGCATACTCTTCCGCCGTTACATCGTTTTTCAGCTTTGGAAGCAACGCTTTGGCTTGCTCGTAATCCCGGCCAACGCCCGCCAAGTTTGCAATGCCCCAAGATTGATAATTCACGCCGGCCGCAAACTTCCGCTTGCGCCCTTCCGCCGCCGCTTTATGCTCTTCCAGCTTGGCATTCAGTGTCCTGGATACTCCAGCCCAAAAGCTTCCAACATCTTGCCCGTGTCTGCACCGATGTTCCCGGCCCTGGACCTTGACCACCACTTCACTTGTGCGCTTACTGCCCCAGATCGTAAAGTGCACCGCCCCCTTGCAACGCAGTTTGATCATGCCAGTGCCTGGATCGTCTTCTGCCAAGTAGTGCCACGGGAAGCCGCCCACGGCCTCAAAGTCAGAATCTAGCACGCTCACAAGCCAAGTACGCAACTCTTCTTCTTCTTGGGCCTTTTCCTTGACCACTTGGGCTTCCATCTTGGCATCTAGCGCCGTTTTTCCTTCCAACATTAGTTCCAACCCATCTTTGTCCATGATCTGCTCCTATCCTGTCCACTCGTGTCCGGTTTGATAATAATAGGTGTGGTTACGTCCATACACCTGGCCAAAGCCCTGATAGTGCTCATTAAGCGGATGATAGCCCTTGTCCCCCTTGCCCGGCACCTGGCGCACGTGCTCCCGGCAATAGGCTTTGATCTCTTCCGCCGTCCGTTCGCCTGTCAAGTCAGTAATGTGCCACTTGTACACCGATGGTCCATAGCGCCGCACCTGGCCATATTGCACATTTTCCACCTTGTAGCCATTCCCGGCGTGCACGCAGTCCCGGCAAAAGCTTGCACCTTCCGGCAAGTCATCCCCCACCATGCCTTCAAAGTGTTCACCGCAAGCCTGGGGATCGTCCCCACAAAATGCCTTGGCTGTTTCACGATTGATAATGTGGAATGGTTGATGCTTCAACATCCGCTTGTCATCGTGTGATCTGTAAAGCTTCATGGTTGCTCCTTTTCTCTCCAATACTTCAATGGTTGATCTATTTGAGCCGGTTGGACGGCATAACGATAGGAGCCGCCCCGGCTATCTGATTCAGCTTGCCCGGCTGTATGCGCCTTGGCCTCACTTGAGAATATCCCAAGTAGGTACTTATGGGGCGTTTCCCACGAGTGGCCCACCTGGCGCATAACGACCATATAAAACTCGACTTCCGCACCCACGGCCAAAGCGGCGATCTGCTCCCTGGTCAAGCATATATGGTTGACTCGGAGCCGCTTCCCGCCCTTGATGGCATAGCCCACGGCATAAAGATCGTCAAAGTCCGGCTTGCCTATCTGCTTGTAAGACTGGCGGCCCGGCCAAACCCGATCATCCTGGGGCAAGTTATTGATAAAATCGCTCATTATCGCCCCCACTTCTTGCGCTTCCGGCCCCGTTGGCGTGGTTGTCGCCGTGGTTGTCGCCGTTGCCGTGAAGAGCCCCCACCGCCATAGATGGGAACAAAACCGTACTTTTCCGCCACTAATTCATCCACCAAAGTGGGGGAAAGCGGCTTAATATCTTTACCTTTGACCTGCTCTTCCAGATCTGCAAATTGTTCACTCATGATACTTCATCCGATCTAATCAACTGCCACCGGCCCGGCTCTTCCATCCTCTTGAGCGCCATACCTGCACACTGAGCATAGATGTATAGGTCTGATATCCAGATTTGGCGATCAATCGCCCGCCCGGTTGCTGTGATGTACTCTTGTTGGGTGCACCCTTCCGGCCTTGATAATAATTGCTCCAGGTACTGGAGCCGGTGCCCCGTGGTTGCAAATCCTGACTTGCTCCAACCGTTCATGGTCCCTCAATTCCTAGTGCAAAAGGCTTCTAGTGTTCTTGATCCGTTGCTGTCCATGGATCTCTTCTTTGATCCGGACCTTCATTTGATCCAAGTCACCGATCACTTCTCCGATCTTGTTCTGGATCAAGGTGATCAAAGTGTTGGGCTCCAGTGCATCAAGTTCCCACGATTCATACCCGTACTGTTGAATGTACTTGCCGGCCCTGCTATCGGTCAACTTGGTGGGGTTTGGGGGCGGATCATACTCTTGGATCTGGTCCATATTCAGGGCGATCCGCTTCACTTCCAACCATTCATCCACCCCTTCATGGCCCAAGAACGTATCCAGCCGATCAAAGATATCCCGGCTCATGTCCACGCCACTGGGATCGTGGTCCCCAAGGTGAATGATAATCGTGTCTTGATCGTTCCTGGTCCGCTCTAAGATCCTCTGAGCGGCAAGCCACATCTCACTAACTGAAGGATAGCCCCGGCAAACAAAATATGGCACATCAAAGCGAGTACACGCCCGATGTACCACGTTGCGCAAGGCATCCTTTTCCACCCATACTTCCGGCCTAGTCGATTGATCGACCCATAGATCCTTGTGAAACCACGTGGCCGCGTCATCAATAAAAGCCAATGGACTATCCCAATGGTTCCGGCCCCGGAGTTCCCTTGTCAGATCCACGATCGCTTCCCAGTCTACAAGCCCGGTCATCCGGCCATCGTTGATCGCCTTGCCTAGTCGTTGGTATGAATTCACCGTGTTGGGGATCATATCTCGGGCAACCATTTGATAATACAACTGGCGCAAGGTCACATCAAAATCTTGGGCCTGATACTCTTCTATGATCTGGTTGGCAAGCGAGATCAACGCCCGCTTGCCCCGGCCCAACCGCTTGTTGCTATATGCGATCTTCATTGTAGTGTACTCACATCTAGAATAGATTCCGGCGGGCACTTGGTCATACTCGCACTAGCCAAGTTCCCCGAGTAAAAAACACCATTAATAAAAAGAATCTGGAAGCAATGCCCGTTATCCACATAGTTCTTGAAGCCGCCCCAAGTCAACAGTTCATCAAAACTAGCCAATTGGGGCATATCCCGCCATTGCGTGGTAACCTGCACATTCATTGCTTGGCCACCTGCTCTTCCCTGGCTTCCATTGCCCACCTTATGAACATCTTGAAGGTCAGATCTTTGGCCTTGGCCATGTGGGATGTGCCCAAAAACGCTTGTATGTGCGCATTCCATAAAAGATGTAGATGCTTTTGGGCTTCATCTTCCGGGTACACATCCAGCCCGTGCCCACAGCCACGCACAAAATAACGAATGGCCGCCATAAGCGCCGCACTATCTGGACAATGAAACGCCAAAAAGGGCGGATTCTGCTTGTAAGCGTCCGCACACTTTTTGACGTATTCTTGACAATCGATCATTCTACCACCGCCAAGTAATCCGAGTAATAGATATCCGTTACCCGCACGCCTTCCGGCATGTTGTGAAAGTGGACGGTGAAGCCGTCCTTGCTTGCGTAAACCACTGGCCGGGCATTCTCTTCTACCCGGAGCGCACGAGTGGGCGGCAAGATAGAAATGTGTTCCCACACTTGGGCCTTTAGCTTGATCGTATCGCCGCAATAGACGATCTGGATCTCGCTCTCTTCCATCGGGTAAGCGATATGATCGGCCTGAAGCCCCATCGAATTGGCCGCAACCATGGCCATAGTGCGCATGGCCTTGATCTTGTCCGGGGGGATGTTGAGGTTTACAACTGCTTTGGGGTAACCATCAAGATCGACAAGCAAAAGCGCCGATCCGTGCTCTTCCACCATGTGGGCGTAAAGTTCGCGTTTTGTCTTGCAAAGTGTTCCACATTCTGCACAGCTATCCATTGATCTGTTCCTGTTCTATCGGGGTATGCCCGCTCTACTTGCTGGAAACGCCAAAACCACCGTTGCAATAACGTTGTACCTCTTCATACTCAGGCAAAGCATAGCCCACCGACCCGGCCCACGCTTCGATCCGCCTGGTCAAGGCATCGGCTTGCTCGTACCGGTCCCTGCATGCTGGAAGCCCAACGTATGGAAGCCCTTGATCTCGCTTCTGCTCCCAATCCCGGATCGAATTGGCCATAATGGTCATGCTTCTGAATGCGTCCAGGTAAGTGAAACGGGTTAGCTCTTCACTCACGGTCAATTGCCCAACCGGTACATTCCAAATCTGGTTGTTGGATGTGCGCACAACCGCTTGTTTCTTTGCCCCGGCAAAGTTCACGATCTGACCAACCGTGGTTTTGCCTTCCACCAATTCAAATGTAACTTTCAAGCCTACTTGTAACATCGTTTGTTCTCCTATCTGGTATCTTGCTCGTTTGTCCGTTCGGTCTTACATATCCAGTATACCAGATCTTGAACTAGTTTCCTGACATGAAGCTGACATTTTGGGCAATTATTTAGGCTCATGTGTCCGTTCAAAGTGGTACACCATGACCCTGGCCCCCGGTTGACAGGTACCACGCCCGTTCAAAGTTTCCCACAGGATCTTCCACTGGCGGCGGTATTCGGCTTCTTCTTCCGCCGCTCCCCAACCATCCGGGCATAGTTTGTCCATCTGGGCATTGGTCACCAAGAGCCCTTCATAGACAAGATCCATTGGTCCCATTGCCCCGAGTGTAGACTTTTCGACTTTGATAATCTGCACCCAGTCACGCCCGGCAAAGTTGGGCATAAAGATGGCCGGGAGCCGGTCCCTTTGCCACTGCCATGCCACCTGGCGGCCATCTTCACCGGTCACCGGAGCGCCGTCCGCTTCATACACGGCCATTTCCCCAAGCTTGCGCAAGGGCTCCTTCACCAAGTACACCCGGCCAACGTGGTATTGTACATCTTGGTGATTTCTGCGAGTATGGCACTTGATCGCACCTGCTGGATCGTCCAACGGCAAAGCTGGATAATGATCGTGTTGCGTGTTCTGGATGGCCAATACCATCGGACCACTAAATGGGATTCCCTTCATTCTCTATTCCTTCCTTCTTCAGATAGCCAACGGATTGATAATCTATCGTTGGCCTGGCTTTGGAGCGCACGGCTCAACTTTTGATCTTCTGTGTTCATATGCAGAACCCGAGTAAAGAGATCGTTAAGCGCCTCTTTTCCCCAAGTCACCGTTCCATCTGGAGCCAACACGGCCACAAGTGACCACTCCAGCATAACGACTTCGTAACCATCGGGCACCGGCCTGGGTTTTGTGGGATTGAAGAGCCCCCGAGATTCCATGGCCCTGAATGAGATCTTGTGATTCTGGCGCACATGAACGAATTCGAGTGTTGCCAACTCCCGATCCACTGGATAGCCATCCCCCCAGATAATGGACCACTTGTGCAAAACTTTGGGCATAATCAGCCAATGGCCACTTTCCGCCTGTCGGCTTCCGATCTCTTCCGGCTCCAGATCGTAACCCAGAGCTTTGGCCTTGCTCACAATTGCTTCAATCGTTTGTTTCTTGATCCGGCTGAATGATAATAGCTCCAAAACGCCCACTTGCTCAAACCGATCTAGGCGCAATTCACGCCACTGCTATCCCTTACCTATCTTACTAGCACTTTCACACACACTTTTTTGCACAAAAAAACGTGTTTGTTTCTCTGGGTAAGTCAGGTAAGGCTATTTTCTTGTAGAGCCATCACTTCATGTACTTCACGATAGGCATGGCCCCCGACATAGCCAAAAACCAGTTCTTGGATCTCGGTTTCAGATTTTCCAGCTACAAACAACTGCTCGATCTGTTCACGTTTTTGCATCTTGAGAGAAGATAAAGCCTTTTGACTGGCTTCTAATTCTTGAGCCAATACTTCACGCACTTTTTGATCTTCACGTTCCTGCCACTCTTGCAAGGTCAAGTCACCTTTTGACGTATTGCACGAACGGCAAGCCCACGCCAAGTTCTCCAAGTTGTCAGAGCCGCCCCTTGATAAAGGAATAATGTGATCGGCATGTCCATCTGGCGCAAGTCTTCCGCAATACTGGCATGTTTCATTGTCCCGAGATGCTACTAACTAATCGCCGCCAAGAAACTTTACTGAAGGCTTTTTTGCCATTGATCTCAACTGCAAAATTGAAATGTATCGCTATTCGCATTTTACGCAATCCTTCCCTTGAATCGTGAAAGTAAGCCGATCCAGCCTATTATATACCGTTTTTGCATTATGGCCAAGTTTCCATTCATAGTTTCAGCCCAAGATAGGCTTTTTTCTCTTTGATGGATCAAGAGTTAGAATCTTAATTTGCATTCTACTGTCCATAGGACAATGCTGAAAGCATTCTTGGAAACTGCCACATTGTGGCAAAATCGTTCATGCACTTGACGGATCTCTCCCTATAAACCCGGCCAAGCATTGATAATGCTTGATCTTGACGCCCAACTAGATGGCCTGGCACATCCACAATCAGCCACGCCCAAAAAGACATCCTTCCGGCCCTGGTTCCTAGATAACCGGCTGTGTTTCCACAACTTGGATGCTAAACCCGTACCCCTGGCTTCCGGTAGCCACGCCCCATGTGGTGGGCTTGTCTGGTACTCGGAACGGTAACGACCACAAGGATCGTTGTCAGGTAGGGATCGCACAATACCGTAAACGGCATAGCGTCTTACGTTCCCCTTGAACCATGGCGGCACTCCAGGTTTTTTGTTAGCACCGCTTTAGGTTGGCCTAGTTGTTTATATCCTGGCGTCAAGTACAGGTTACACGGTGGTTGGATCTAGCCCGTAGGTCACACCATTGCCTTGTCGTGCCCTGCTTTTGACCTTTGATAATAGCGAGTGGTGGGGATCGAACCCACCCGATCCGGGTACTGAAGCCCTTCACGCACCTGCCCCGCTCTTTGTTACAAGTTGATCTGAATCATCATACACGTTGTCCTTTCCCGGAGACAATGGCCCCCGCAATAGCTCTAATGCCTGTTCAAGTGTCAACCGCCCGGCATTGTACTGTTGTTGGACCATGGCCAACCGGAGAGATCGGGCAAACATTATTTGCCTGTTTTCGTCAAATTCGTAAGGTTCCATTATAGGGGCGGCTTCTGGACCTGCACGATGGCCAACCCATTAGCACCGGGGTGCGGCTTCCCATAATACCCGATCTTACGCGCCTCTTTTCTGTCTATCTGCTCCCAAACCCCATTGCCACAATTGCGCAAAAAGTTGGTCCTGGTCCAGTCTTCAGGGAAAGCGTTCCACACCATGATATCACCGGCCCGGCGATATTTTAGGGGGATTGAAAAAATCATCTTGCCATGTGAGGCTAAACACCAAGTGAAGAGATTCAGAGCGGCGGCCATCGGCCTGAATAGTTGATCTGCGCCTTCATACCTGCCCTGGCCGATGTGTTCAAAGGTGGAAACGGATATGATCAAGGAATAGTTGTTGGCACCTGTCCGCCAAAACGTTGCATCTTTGTTGACCACGCCCGGCCCATGCTCGTATAGGTCCAACACATCGTAATGCTCACTTGGCCCAAAATCGGTATGATTTTGCATCACATTGCCCACTTCCAGAATCATCGGGTAATGTCGATCGGTTCTGATTAGTTCACGATGTATGATCCGCTCGAATATGGGGATCTCCACGGCCCTGGCCCACTTGCCCGCTTGATAATACTCGTATTGTTCGGCTTTGAATAGAAACTTTTTAGGCTTCACGGTTCCCCCTGGCCATAAGCTTCCGTGCTTCCAACTTGGCCTTTGCTTCAGCCGCAAGTATAAAGGCTTCTACAAAAGCCCGGAAGAGCGCCCCCATGTACTCTATGAATTCCTGTTTGGTCCACTTTCGACCTTCATACACCACTTGGCCTTCATCGGTGATCGTGATCCGCTTCTGGTTCCTGGCCTCTTCTTTGGTATTGGCCCA